>ERZ778020.2706-NODE-2706-length-12409-cov-5.117452_pt1 | contig 12409 bp, 6 predicted proteins | sample MGYA00375750_ERZ778020 | MGnify/ENA primary metagenome ERZ778020 (study PRJEB29350, sample SAMN05389818) | bioreactor metagenome | isolation source: Ammonium sulfate bioreactor | place: South Africa: University of Cape Town | collected 2014-03-17 ...
TATTTTAAATTTGTCTCTTTGCTGAGAACATTGCCACCTACACAAATATTTATCATTTTTAGTAGGACGAAAAAAAAGATAACAAGAGAAAGTACCGAGAATATAAATGATTTAAATCCTTGGTGTTGTTAGCATTTTAAAACACAATAATATTAAATACAAAAGAAAAAATGCTGTTCTTTACAGTATTATTATGCATAATAGTATCCGGAACGTTGGGTGAATATGGTGTCGATGTTTCACAACCAACATCTACTGACTCGTTTCAATGTTTAGTTAGTATGTATTAAAACTTGTATAAATATGTAACTAATCTATTAAGTCATATTTTCATAGATAATGGATATAGTTTTGCTGTTGCTCGTGTTTATATGGAAGTTGGTGAAGTAGATCCGAACGGTGCTCAAACGATCATAAACGCACGAGCAGGTGGTATGTCCTATGTTGATGGCTATATTTATCCATGTCTTGATTGTGGTAATCCAGCACAACAAGTTATTGACACAGTCAATTACCTTCAACAAGCCGGTGCTAATTATGGCATGTTATGGTTTGATATCGAAGGTTCATGGTAGGATGATGTTGACACCAATATTAATTTTATTCAAGGTTTGATCGATCAAGCAAATGCAATGGGAGTCCATTGGGGTATTTACACATCATATAGTCAATGGGGACCGATCACCTCAAATACTGATCGATTCGGTGCACCACCACTTTGGTATGCACACTACGATGGCGATCCGTCTTTTGATGATTTTTCACCATTTGGTGGTTGGCCGACACCGTCAATCAAACAATATGATGGCGATGTAGATTTCTGTGGCGCATCACTTGATAAAAACGCTTATTAAAAAAATATTTCCTCAAAAAATTCAATAAATCACATTTTCTATTTCTAATACGAATAAGCATAATAAATTTTTAAATAAATATAAAAAACTGATTTTGTATTTAAATGAAGTATTATCTGAGATTCACACAGTTAACAGCCTCAAACAGGAGATTACCTTCGTGTTCTGTGTCGTCTATACTGAACTAGAGGATTTTCCAACGACTAAACTAATACAACAGTTACAAAATATCGTCTACATGGGGAATTTCATTGCTGAATAACACATGCTCACGATATTCAGCTTAATCTCGATCTCGATTCAAGATAGCTCATATTTGTCAACTCGTTGTTTCTTCTTTCGAAAGAAATTAATTAATGATGAATACGTCCACCAGATGTATTCGATTTAAAACATGAAGATTTTTATCATTTCGTTGATTACGAATGTGGGCCTATACAATCGAAGATTCTGAAATTCCAACTCATTAGCGATGCTGATATTTTTCTCGAATGTACCAATATAACAATGAAAAGTAGTATTTCCTGGGATCGTTACATTTTTCAATAGTTTAAAAAAACGTTTGTTGAAAAAAATCGATGAAAACATGAAAAGAAGTCAAACGAAACAAAGTCTCCATCAATGGCTTGATAAATATAAAGATGAGCTAAATTTTCATAGACATTTAGAACGCGGTACGTATTCGACAATGAAAAACAAAGTTAAAACTCATGTCTTAATCGAAATAATGGCACTTAATGCTTGCTATATCAAGAAAGATCTCAAAGATAAATAATTTCCCTTTATCCAAAGATGTGTTCTCCTTTCGTGAAGATTCGTTTTATTATATGATTGAACAATTCTGCGGTAAACAGATCGTTGATTTCTTCAATTGGAATCATTAGGAATTTCCTACACAGATGAAAATGGTATTTATTCGTTCTTTTCAATCATCTGACTGTTGTTGTAATTTCAGCCGTCTGTCTAATAACGACGCCTATAGAAAGGAATGAAAAGTAAGAAAAAGAAAAGAAGTAGATGCTGATAAGAGGAAAAAACGACAAATGAATATGCATCTGGTTTTATTTTTAAGTTTTTTTTTACGTAGCGAGTTCAGAGATTTCAAATCCATTAGATTGATTGAATAGTGTAGGTTGTCATGTAAATTTTTTTCTGTTTACAGAAAACGAGCTGAATTATACGGTGGTAACGAAAAAGAAACAGAGTGAATTATTCTGCATTTCGTTTTTGAAGTTGAGTAGACAAGAAATAAACAGCACAGCCAATCAAATTGTAATCATACTTTTCGTTGTGATTCAATCTAACCTGGTAAAGGCTGCTTTTCTTCATTATCTATAATTCTGTTTATTTTTTTTTCTTGATAGATATATTCTATTGAACCATCAACAAAGACACAATATCCAGCCTATAGAAGAAAAGTCTTCCTATCATATTTCCATCATTCGCCATGTCGACGACCTCAACATCCTCAAGCCTTATCGTCTTCTATGACATTGCCATGCGTCCTCCCGTGGAGAAAAACTGCTGCGCACCAAACCCCTGGAAAACCCGACTGGCACTCAACTTCAAAGGCGTCCCATACTCAACCTCATGGGTGGCTTTACCCGACATTGCAAAAGTTCGCAGCAGCCTCAAAGTACCACCCTGTCGCAAATTTGCCGATGGCACTGACTTCTTTACTCTGCCTGTAATCGAGGATCCTGCGACTGGTTCGTTGGTCGGCGACTCCTTCGATATCGCGGTCTATCTACAGAAAACGTACCCAAACTCAGGTACAGGTGACCTTTTCCCCTCTCAGACGATCGACTACGTCTTCACGCCCGATCATAGCATACTTATACCGCTAACAGAATGTCGCGAGAGTGACTTTCCTGAATACGCCAAGTTCAATGTGAATGTCGACGCGGCCTTTACCGCACATACACTGCTTACACTTCAGGGTTTTCCGTTCGATCCAGCTACGGCCGAGATCAGCAAAGCAGAATTCGTCCGGCGCGCGGGTGTCTCGTGCTGGGAGGACTTTGCATTGGTTGGCGAGACGCGAGAGAAGGTGAAGAATTCGTTCAAGAATATGCTGGGCGATCTGGCTAAGTTATTCTTGAGAGACACTAGTGGACCCTTTATACTCGGAACAAGAGCTAGCTATGCAGACTTGATCGTCGGTGCGTGGCTGCGGATGATGGGTGTAACTCTACCGCAGAGTGAATGGGAGGAGGTAAGAAGTTGGCATGGAGGTGTTTTTGGGCGGTTGCATGATGCATTGGAGGTGTATGCGGAGGTGAAATAGGGAGCTATTTCCACATTCTTATCCTCTCGTTCAAGCATCATTTTTTGAAAATAATCATTAACAATAAAAGAAGTAAAAAAAAACTCTGTTTTTCAACTTCCATTCGATTGTTCCATGCGACAATAGTGTATTGAAACTGAAATGATCATAAAAGATGAATATACTTAACGAATCCACAATCGAATAAAATCATTTTGTTGAGTAATTATTCCATGAATATCTGTCGATGATAATTGTTGTTGTAACCACGCACAGTTTTTCTCTGTTGATGTTGATGATGGATGTCGCTTACCAGTTCGACATTGAACATTGATTGCTTGAAGATGAGGCATTGTATTAATCAGATCAAGCATTAATGTTCGATCTGCTAGAATGAAATTTAATACTCGACATTGAATAGTTGATATAATTTTTCTAAGCATCATGCATTGTTCTCGATCAAAAGTTCCTCCATAATAAAGTAACTCTAATTGATAGACAGATAAATGTTGACTTTCGAACAGTTGTTGGAGAGAACTGCTCAATGTCTTCCAACTGATACGTATTGAAGTTAAACGTGGTGCTCGATCGAGTAAATCTTGCAATTGTTCTTGACACTGATCATCATAATTATCACAAAGTACGTCAATTGAAATCAAATGATCGAATCTTGGAACCAAACAATGAAAATAAGCACTAACTGGTAAATCAATTGATAGATGTTCAATATAGAAAAATTGAATATGTGATACCGATGGCAAATCATAAATACGAGGCTTATACATTAGACTCTTCACACAACGATATGAATGTTCATTGAGATCCAATGGATAGGTTGATTTTGAACGAATTGCTGCCAATATTTGGAATTTATCGAACGCATACGGTAGAGTATACAAATATCCGTAATATTTACCTGGAATCCAATCAAATTGAACAAACCAGGAACGTTCAACAAGCCAAAAATCACTTCGATACGAGTTTAATATTCTATCAATTTGTTCCTCTTCTGATGAGTATTCAGAATCAGACAAACGTTGCAACATTCGAAATTCTAATCGTTGAAGTTTTGGTAAATGATTATCAATAAGTTGTTTCCAAGTTCCTCCATCCATAGGTGGATATTCATAGTCGTAATCTAATTTAAAATAAATTAAATTAGGTAAATATTTTCTTCTTAGCATCTCCAAAAAATGACAATGCCATGTATACTTTAAACTGTATGATATTATCAATGTGGTTAGTTGCGGCATGATTGCATAGGTAGGATTCTCTATAATTGTAAATTCATCCATTGAAAGATATCGAAGATGTGGTGTATGTTTGTGTAACTCCGTCAAATCTATAGAGCAGGATGTCACACCGATGATTGACAAATATTCCAATGTAGAAGAAGTCACTGATGTACGAATACAAATACCATTATCTCGACGATATTTATCAACAATATGATGTGATTGTCGATATTTATAATCCACTTTAAAACAAAGACAAATAAGTTGTGGTAAACTCCAAATAGAATTTCCATAAGTAAAGGCTTTTTCTAAAGTATTCTGCGATGCAAAATAACATTGTTCGAAAGTTAAATGAGTTAAATTCGATAAATATGGTAAATCTAAGATGATTTTATCCATGTTACTCTCCGATCGAATATTACTCAAAAGAAGAGAATGTAAATTCACTAATTGACGAAGTTGTAAACCATGTGAAAAAAATTGATCGATTTGTCCCGGCGTATCATCATCATCGGACAGACAAAGTGAAGTTATTCGATCCAGCATATTTGGCAAATATTCTTGAACAATAGTATCAAAATCAAGCTTCGATATTGATCGAAAATCGAGATGAGAATTTCGAAAATATTCAAGAATAAGTTCATCGAAACGAATATTCAGACCATGAAATGCATGATAAATATGTGACGTTGAAAGATATTTAAATACTTCAAGAAATAATTCGCTTGCTAACGATTCAAAATACATCACTGTTTTTACGTTCTTTATCGATATCAACATGAAAGAAAAAAACAAAACAACACCCTTTCTTATACGCGTTGGTTGCGTAATTACTCGCTGATTCACCACGATTTCGCAAGTACTTCTGTATCGGTAGCATCTCACTGATTTTATTAAGAAAATCCTGTGTCAATAAGTTCCAAGAACGATAACTGTTACGTGGATCCGAAGGCATACAATGTCACCCAAATCATGTGTTTTTTATTTTGTCTGATGATATGAACTCTCGATTTTAACATAAAAAGAATAATCATTGGCCATCAATTTAAAAACACTGCCTCATATTTCTTCAAATCTAAGAACGAACTTCTGCTTGAACAGGACAATCAAAGTCCTTAAGCTTTGTTTGTGACTAATGATTTATTTGTTTATATTTCTGAATCAAAAAATTGTATCGTCTTTTCACGTTTAAAAGTCAATTACGACCTGTGCCAGATGGCCAATGTACTTGGCTATTGGCATCATAAAGAACAAGATTACCATCGTCTTGCATTATTAACATAACTATGTTTTTATTTACTATTCTGTGTATGTGAATAAATAAATTACATTCGTGCTTTCGAAGTATAATATTAATTGTACGATCTATTTATTTTAGAAGAAAGTAATAAGACGAAAGTGTCGGTTAAGTTCCATCTGTTCACGTTGACTCTAACAATCAACAGTTTCGAACAGTGCAATTGTGAAAGCGAAAGTTTTGAATCATAATCGTGTGGAAGAAAATCCTATATGTCTTTCATTTTTTAACAATAATCCTACATTTTAGAAAAATACGATCCTATAAGGATTCCTATATTTTCAAAAAATCTCAATCCGAGGCCAGACTGTATGCACACATATGAATGTATGTGTTCAATTTGTTTTGTGTGCCATCTGTTAGTTCTCTTTTTTTTCTTTTCTTTAATGAGTGTTGGCGCGGTTAGTTATGTTGTTATCTTTTATTTGTCAAAAAAGTACATGAGATAAGTTAATTCATATCTTGATAAAAGCTTCATGCTTTTTTTTTACAAGATTAGGATTAGCATCTGTTCATTTGGAGATTTTATTTCTTCGAAATAGTCATGTTTCTGATTAGATATTTATCATATCTAATTTTATTCACTTGGATTTCTGGAATACCACAAATAAATTTCTATAATAATTGTTTTCGATTTATTGTACCAGTACGTGAAACAAGTATAAATCGAAAAGTTATTTTTTATTGTATGAATGATTCATTAATAAAATATGAAACAACATCAAAATTAACATTTGCTAATTTATTTAAAAACAATATTACTACTCAACAATTATATTTATGGTCAGCATCGATCGATCTTATTGAAGATTATCAATTATATACAATAACAAATGATTTATCATTAGCAAATAAAGAATTTTATAATTGTACATGGCCAAATTTTGGTTCTCAATGTCAATATGAGTTCGATTTTGAACATTCTCATAGTTTATCTTTCTATGAAATAATTGCAAATTTCTATTATAATCATAATTATAATGCATATCGTCGTGATATTTATGATCAAATGGATGTACTTTGTTATATACTTATTCAATGTACTCGTCGTTCATATCAAATATGTTTAGATTGGACAGATATTTGTGATGGAAAAATCGATTGTTTAGATAATAATATCGATGAAATTAATTGTTGGCAATTAAAAATAAATGAATGTGAAGAAAATGAATATCGTTGTTTAAATGGACAATGTATTCCTCAATTATTTTATGAAGATGATGCTTATACACCTGATTGTTTAGATAAATCTGATGAAGTTTTTATTAATGAACCATCATTTGGAATTGAAGATATAACATGTATGTCGTTATTTTCGACTTCATGCGTTTCAACTCGACAATATATATCATTTGTCAAATTATTTTCATTTAAACATAATTCATTAACTGATAATTGTTGGTTAGCATTTCAATGTTTATTTAATACGTTTGGAGCTGATCAATTATCATGTGATCAATTTTGTAGTCAAACAAATATTTGCTTAGCAATTGTTGAAGATATATGCCCTGATATCATTCGTTTTTCGAAATTTCCATTTTTTCTTGATGAAATTTATATTGCTTATCAAAAAATAGACATTTCAAATGTTGTTTATTATGAAAATCATTCAGCTATATTATGTTATAATCATTCGTATTATAATCAATATTTTATCGATATTATTGGAGAAAAGATTAATAATGAAGAATGTTTTTTTATAAATAAATCTCTCCATATATATGAAAATCTACATTGGCATCATGAATATCATGATATTTTAGAAATAATTTATGATGAATTTATAAAATATTATTCTATTGAAAATTTTTCATTTAATCTTTGTAATCATTCTCATATGTATTCATGTATAAATTCCTCGAAATGTATTTCATATTATCTTCTTATGAATGGAAAAAATGATTGTTTTTATAATGATGATGAAAATTTAACGATTATTTCGAATAATAATATATTCGAAAAATTCAAACAAACACATATTAAATGTGAAATATCAAATAGATATATTCGTCAAATACAAATTAATGATGGAACATGTGATTGTGGTTATATTGATGATAATTGGTGTGAAGATGAAAATTTAAAAAGAAATTTAATTGCAAAAGATATTTCATTTCAAACAATATGTGATGGTTATAGTGAATTATCACCAATTTATATTGATAATTATAATGAAACAGATGAAACAAATTGTCAACAATGGGAATGCGATAATATGTATACACATTGTAATAATCTATGGAATTGTCCTAATGGTATTGATGAAATTGGATGTTCAACGCAATTAACATTTTCTTGTCCTTTAAATAATCATTTTTGTGTTTCATTACAAACATATGAATTAAGTTGTTTATCAATAGATAAAATAAATGATGGTCAAATTGATTGTCTTGGTGCAACTGATGAACCATATTTATGTCGAATTGAAAAACATTTAGCACATTATTCTTATGGATTCTATTGTATTAATGAAAGTTCTGGAATATGTATAGATATATTTCATTTATGTGATAAACAAAATGATTGTACAAATGGTGATGATGAAACATATTGTAAAACAAAAGAAAGATATCTATTTTTTCCTGGACTTTATTGGTTATATAAATTCACAAACTTTACTGATACAGAAACATTTTTCGGGGAATATATGTATTTTTTAAAAAGAAAAGAACAATTGATTTATTTTTCACTTTATCGTGATAATAATTTGAAGATTGAATCGACATCGATATTATTAAAAAATGAAATTAAACAACAATATCAATTTCCTTGCCATCGTGGTCTACCACTTCGTATTCGTAATTCAACAACAATTGTATGTTTATGTCCATCACATTATTATGGTAATCGTTGTGAATATGAAAATGATCGTATTAGTTTATCAATTCAATTTCGAACATTATCTGATTCATGGAAAACATTATTTTCTATTGTTATTCTATTAATTGATAATACGAATGAACGAATAATTCATTGGTTCGAACAACTTTCATTTTTATCAATAAGAGATTGTCGAGTTAAATTTAATATTCATTTATTCTATTTTATTCAATCAAAAGATTTAACAAAAAATTATTCAATACATATTGATTTTTATGAAAAATTTTCATTAATCTATCGAGGTAGTATAATACTTTCTGTGCCATTTTTATTTCTACCCGTTCAACGATTAGCATATATTGTAACTATTCCATCAATTGATCAAAATAATCATCGAATTTGTTCAAATATTCAATGTATAAATGGCAAATGTATTAAATATTTTCATAACAAACAAAATCATACATTTTGTCAATGTTATTCAGGTTGGTCAGGAAAATTTTGTAATATTCAATATAATTGTACATGTGCATTTGGTTCATTATGTATTGGTATATTAGCAAACAATCAATCGATATGTATTTGTCCAATAAATAAATTTGGTTCTCAATGTTTAATTACATATCCTCAATTAAATGATAATATAAGATGTTTAAATGGTGGAAAATATATATTAAATGAATATGATATGGTATTAAATCAAAGTTTTACATGTATTTGTCCGAGAAATTTTAGTGGAAATCGATGTGAAATTGCTGACCATGAATTAATATTTACATTTGATAAAAAAATTCATTTTTCTCCAATTATATTTATTCAATTTATTGAAATTTTAAAAAATAATTTTCCAACTAGATTAACAACATTTCGATCAATTCCTACTGCACAAGATAATATTACTATTTATTGGTCACGTCCATTTCATCTTATTTTTATTGAATTACAAAAAAAAACATATTACATAGGTTAGTCAATAAGTTTTTGCACTCTTTTATATTTTCACATAGAAACGTCGTACTGTCCATCTTTCTACATCATACATATTCGGAATAGAGTACTAGAGATATTCTATGCAAAATTTCATCTTTATACTGACAGAATTTTACCAGATTCTCTAGCTTTGAAAAATGCCCATGAAGTTTGAGATAGTGAACAAACTCTATTTTATTTTATTAGCTGATATTCGGCTGATATTTATCATCGTATTAGTGCTTGATAATCATTGAGAAAATGTGAGTTAACAGGAGAAAAACGCTTTATATTCACCATTCAGTGACTTATATAGTAACTAGGGATAGTATCTATATTACTAAAGACACTCAGCAATATATAATCAAAGAAAAACAGATCAATAGATTTTTGTCCTATCTATTTATAGGGAAGTAAACGAAATGAAATTAAAGCTCACGCAGTAAATTCATCTTAAACAGAGCTTCCAAATTATATATAATTCGAATGTGTTTAAGATGACCACGATCAATCACTAACTACAATAATTATGATGAAGTAGTAACCAGAGGGGCCAATTTTTCATCTATGGTTTATTCTAGAAGAACACCTTAAGAGACAATTTTAAAGATGAAACTTTCCATAGAATATCTCTAGTACTCTATCCCGAATATATATGATATAAAAAGATGGGCAGTACGACGTTTCTATGTGAAAATATAAAAGAGTGCAAGAACTTATTGACTGACACTATGTATTTAGCTTTTATTCAAAATCATTCGAATCAATCGATGAAAATTAAACAAACTATTAAACCAATTGATCGTTGTCCAAATATAACAGAATTATTTAATCAAACATTTATTCAATGGCATCTTATACGTCGAATAAAATATTATCATTTACCATGTCAAAATCTTTCTTGTTTTCATGATGATGTTCATTTATGTTTATGTTATCAATTTGGTCAAAAACGTTTAGCTAATTGTTTTAAATTTAATCATGAAATGTCATTCAATTGTTATGGTCAAAGTGAATGTGAAAATAATGGTCAATGTTTTCAAGATCACATCGATTGTCCACAACGATCAATTTGTTTATGTCAACCATGTTATTATGGTCGACGTTGTGAATTAAATACAAATGGATATAGTTTATCATTAGATGGAATTTTAGGTTATCATATACATTCGAATCGTAATCTTAATCAACAACCCTTTATTATTAAAATCAGTTTAATTTTAACTATTATTTTTATGTGTATTGGTTTAATTAATAGTATTTTATCGATTATTACATTTAAAAATAAAATTATATGTGAAGTCGGTTGTGGAATTTATTTATTAACTTTATCAATTATAACTTTATTAATAATATTAATATTTGGTTTAAGATTTTCTATTCTTCTTCTTATTCAAATGACAATTATATCAAATCGAACATTTTTATTAATTCAATGTCATTTCTTTGAATTTATTCTACGAATTTGTCTTTGTTTAGTTCAATGGTTTAATGTTTGTATTGCCATTGAACGAACAATAACTGTATTACAAAAGACTCGTTTTAATAAAAAGAAAAGTAAACAAACGGCGAAATATATTATTTGTATTTTAATTATTTTTACAATTTTAACTTGTATTCATGATGGTATCTATCGTCATTTAATAATTGAAGAGAATGATGATGATGATGATGATAATAATAATAAAAAACATATATGGTGTGTTAATAATTATGGAAATAATTTACAAATATATGATTTTATTATTCATACATTTCATTTATGTATACCTTTTTTAATTAATATTATTTCACCTATTATTTTAATAATAAGTAAATCAAATCAACAACGTATAATTCAAAATTCTCGTTTATATATCGATATATTTTATGAACAATTTCAACTATATAAAAATTTAATTATTGCACCGATTGTTTTAGTAATACTTGCATTACCACGTTTAATTATTATATTTTTATTTAAATGTATGCAATCAACAAATGATGTATGGTTATATTTAATTGGATATTTTATATCATTTATTCCTTCTATGTTAACTTTTATTATATTTATTTTACCATCAAAATTTTACAAAGAAGAATTTACAAAATCTATACAACACTATCGAGCCGCTATTAAACGACTAAAACCGATGTAAACAGATTAACTTGTGTATGGAAAGAAATACGAGTTAAACTGCCAAAATGAGCAGTTGTGTGTGTGTGCTTAAATTGAAATAAATACTAAATGCAGATATAAAATATATTCGCCGACGCGTTTCGTGTTTTATTTATTTTTTCGAAAAAACATTCTTCAGAGCTCTGGATATACAAAAAAGAGAAAAGCACAATAACGAATAAAAACGAATAAATGAAAAAATGAAGAAGAGGTAGTGTTTGAATATGTCCTTGATTGTTTGATTGTAACCCTAGGGAAAATCTTTGATTCTTCTTTGCCCGATCTCAGCCGAATCAGAAAAGGATCCTGCCAAGATTCGTGATTTTTTCCTCAGGAAACGTCTGAATCTTGGTAAAACAGTGAAGCCATGGTTTATTCAGGATCCTGTCAGAATTTATGACAAGCATATAAAAGGAATCGTTCAAGATAAAATCAAAATCTTTTAAGGATCCTTTCAGGATTCTTACGTTTCATATCAAAAAATACTTTTTCAAGATCTTGTTCAGGATTTTATCCTATATTATCTGCCAATGTTCCTTTTACCTTCCTTTCACGTTCCTAGAATTTCTTGTCACGAATGCCTACAACATAGAGAACGAAACTGTATTATCATATTAACGGATGCGCCATAAAGAATGAAGGGTTCATTGTTTTGCGTGATTTTGCCGATATGGAGAATAAACGCTTGGTTGATTTATAACAAACGGAGAAAGCAAGTATTTTTAGATATAGTGAGAATACGTCATATACTTTCAAAACGAAATAAATCGTCAATACATTTACTCGTAAGTAGTGCTATTTTATTTTATA
>ERZ778020.2707-NODE-2707-length-12406-cov-3.126548_pt1 | contig 12406 bp, 15 predicted proteins | sample MGYA00375750_ERZ778020 | MGnify/ENA primary metagenome ERZ778020 (study PRJEB29350, sample SAMN05389818) | bioreactor metagenome | isolation source: Ammonium sulfate bioreactor | place: South Africa: University of Cape Town | collected 2014-03-17 ...
AACGATCAACAACCACAACAACAACAACAAATAGCCAATGTGACTAAAGATGATGACCTGACTGAATTAGATGCAACTGAAAATTTAACATCCTATTCCGATGATAATCTCGTTCAGAAACAAAATAATCCTTTTGCTAATATTAGTACTGATGCAAGTAGTACAGATGAAGATGTTGATGACGAAAATTTCAATGAACTCGAATCAACTGATGTCAATAATCTTCATCGTATTGTCAATGAAATGACTCAACAAAGTCACAGTTCATCGAGTAGAGAATATGGTCAAAATTATCAACGTTACGATGTATCAAGTACGAGTTCAACATCGAATAAGCCACACACCGATGATGTTTATATGATACCAGGTTATCCTGGCCTATGGAGACCATCAGCAGATGATGATGATGATCGTACGCATTCATCGTTTGCCAATGATGCCGATGATGAAGATGAGAAAAAGCCGAGCAATACAAAAATGAAAACTCGCGTAAGTCATTAGACCGTCGACAAGAATAACCTTTCGATTTCGTTTCACTTTCGTCAAAATAAGCCTTGATTGAAGGTTAAACAATATTGATATCAATTACCTTGTCTAAATCAATCATTTGAAGCGAACCTATTAATAACTAATTTGATTTTTATTAATAATTAAAACGAAACGAAGAAAAAAAAATGTTAAGAATTTCAATTGTTTGACATTTTCTTATCGAAGATCAATAGATCAAACTTCTTTTTTTATCTTTCATTCGTAGACTATCACTCGTACGAATAATCCAGCTAAACTTCAGCAGCAAACTCTCACAACACAAGATATTTCACTTCATTCCGAACCGATTGATGTGTTCAATCGACCATTAAATGATTTCTCATTCGACGTCTCCGAATCCGATAGTTATAAAACTTGTACATCAAATCTTCATTCAACAGCAACTAAACCAACAGATCTAACTGAAAGTTCAGTTGTCGAACAAGACGAACGTCAAGCAAGTCCAGATGAAAAAATCTTTCTCATACGAGAACGCGAACGCGGTGTTTCATTGCCTGTGACAATGAAAATCGATTATGACGATATGAATTTACGTTTATCAAGTTCGACGCCTATCGATACGCAATTATATTCGACTACTCAAACCGAACAACTTCCATCACCTTCAACACACAGTGAACCAATGGAAAAAATCACGTCAACCAGTCGTGCGAGTACGCCATCATTAAGTAGCAATGATAGTGAACAACAAAAACAAACCTCATCCTCATGGTTAAATTCAACCAATACAATAACTACGACAATTCAAGGTCCTAATGGACGTAAGTAATCAAATATTCTTAATGAGAAAATAGAGACAGAAAGAAAATAATAGTTTATTCAACAAATGACAATTGATCTAGGCTGATACATTGTCAATGAAATATTAATGTGTTTGCATACATACTGAAGATTGACATAGATCAAATGTCTTTTGATGAAGTTTTTTTTTCTTCTTCTTCTTTTCACAAGAATGATATTTTATATTCACTCTCATATACAATGTACTTTTGTCTATTAATACATCAAACATTTGATTTCAAGTGGTTTAGTTACGATTGCACGTGCATTACACTTGAACAAAATCGATATTCTAGACGAGACTCTTGTTTTAACGAAACATATTTCGTTCTCTCTTTCCTATGGTTTTACCATTTTTTTTTGTCATTCTTTCATCAAGTAGTTGCGATTACTTGTGCATACAAACTTCTACACATACACATACGATTGTATGATAGTTTTATTTAGAAAATATATTTATATTTGCATCAGTCGGTCATTTATCAGTCAATCGCAAGTGCATGCGAGACTGTCGCATCATAAACATGAATTCTTGAGTTCTTTCTCTCTTTCTCCGTCGCTTTATGTTTTTTTTATATTCGATTGAAACACTGAAAAAAAAACTTTAACAAGGACTAATAGCGATTGATGGAAGCCTATGACATGACCTTCGACTGCCGGTATGTATATATAGTTATGTTGGCATTGTGTAAAAGAGAAGACGAAGAAGAAGAAGAGAAAGAAAAAGAAAAAGAAAGAACTAAAAGTCAGTTTCTCTTATTTATTTCGACAAGCGACGCGCAAAAAAAAGCGAAAAAATTTTGTTTCGTTTTTATCATCATATCGAGGAAAAGAAACGAAAGAAAAGCATACGCGTTTCGTTTGCTGCTGCGTATGTTTATCTACCAGCGGTGCACAAGTATACACATATACGTATAGACTTGATTGTTTTCTACCGCCATCATTACTACACAATCTCAAGAAGGACAAAACGAAGAAAAAAAGAGAGACAGAGAAAGAGAAAAAAAACGACGAGAGAGAAAAAAAGAGAATACTGAAGCAGCATTGTCCAGTATTCGAGATCATTTTCTATTGACGTATTGAATAACAACAAAAAAAAATATATAGATCGAAATACACGAATATAAAAAACAGTAAAAAGAAGACATTAAATGGCAACAATGACTGCGTCAATGAATACTGCAGCAGGAACGTTTATGTTTCATCCACGTCAAACCGTTTTCGAACAACCGATTACTTATAATCTTCCGACATCGGCACCGAAACCCACCATAAATACAATACAAAATAACAAACCCGAGAAAAATGATTTAGCTCAGTATTATATCAGTGAGCGATGACTTTTTAAACAGTTTTTTTTCTTCTTCTTCTTCTTGTCAAATCAATTCAAATGATGATTTCATTGTGTTTGATTTCTTTTCTTTTCTTTTCTTTTCTAGCCCTCGAAGCTCGTACAACGATTCATAAATCTTCAAAAGGCCCAATATCCGTTGCTGAATGTGATGCTCAAGGCAAATTTATTCTTATCGAAAATACAAGTCGCTCGAAAAGTATTGCACTTGCCGGTTGGACTCTACGTCAAGAAGTCGAGAACGAAAATCGACTAACCTTTACATTTCCTGATAACTGTCTTTTAAGACCAAATCATTCATTAAAAGTAGAAAAGAAAAAGAAAAATACTTGATACAGATGTGTGATTTTGTTTTCTATAGGTTTTTGCCAGATCAAATGAATCAGAACGAAGAAATGGCGATCTTGTTGCTTCGTCAGTGTCAACATGGAATACAGGTTCAAATGTCGTTACAGCTTTGATCAATGCCGATGGCAAGGTAAGCAACGAACAAACTTGTTTAAAAATGTGACAAGTTCGTTTTTTTTTCTTTCTCAAGGATCGTGCTTCGTTAACCAAAAAAACCTTTTTCTCTTGATGAAAATGAATAGTTTCATTTTTTTTGTTCTGTTTATCTTTCTCATGTACTTACATTAATTCGTCTTCTTTCTTTAAATGTATAATTTTAAAAAAACAACACTGTTTTTTTAAAACAATCGTCTCATCACTGCCCTTGCACGTATTTTTCATGCACAAGAACAGAAAAAAAACAACAACGTCGATAGTCTCTAGTGAAAGCCTTCGCTTTTTTTTTACTATTATGAACTTAAGAAAAAAGAACACTAGATTTATATTGTCTTTTCGTTCGCTTTTGACCATACAGTGTGTATTTTTTTTTGTTCTTTTTATTATTAAAAATTAATTCGCACTATCATCGATAAAAATGAACATCGTACGTGAACGATTTCTGTTTTTCTAACATATGAAAAAATAACAATGATCAAGAAATACGGAGTAAATTTTGTTTTATCGTACAATTCACTGATGTGACAGTAATCACTGTTTTCGTTTAAGTAAATAGATACTCTTGAGATAAGAGTGTTGATTTTTATTAATTTTAATTTTTACAAAAATATATTCGATTGATATTGTCTTTGTTTGAATTCACATTTTCTTCACATGTGTTCAATTAATACCATCATCGTCATCATCATCATTGATATTTGAATTAGGTCCTCCTTCTTCAACATCATCGATTTCGTCGTCTTCCGATTGAAGTACAATAAATAACCGTCGATAGTTAAATAGAACTACAATTATACTAATGAATAGTAGAACTAACATTAAAATAAACATTGCACGAGGACCTTGATGTGCATATATAAAACCAACAACTACTGGACCAATAGAACGAGCTGCTGCACCAACACTATTCATAAGACCCATGATTGTACCTTGAGGACGATGACCAAGTTTTTTAGATACAATTGAATAACAAATAACATTACAAATAGTAAAACCTGTGGTAATGATAACTGAAGCTAAAATATATTGCCATAGCTGGACTTTAGGAATGTATTGGCACCAATCATAATCAAGTGGGCAACCATTACTATCAGTTGATGTTGGTATAGTTGCTGTTGTATAATTCGTCATATTAGGCCTAGCAGTAGAACCAGCTGGAGTTGAAACCGCTAAATAAAATGAATATCTTAAAAGTATGTATTTGACGTATAAAAGATCAATTACTTGCAATTTGAGAATCAGGATAATCATTACCCCATGGTAGAAAAATGAAATAACCAATAAAACAAATAATCGTTCCAGCTATCAAAAGTACACGTTCTTGATATCTAAACCAGAGATTTAATTCAAAACAAGAACTTGAATAGTTTTCTATTTAAGTACCGTTTTACTAAGACTTTTGTTGCAATTAATACTCCTATGGACATAATTCCAAGTGAACCAAGAAGAGCACCATTGTAGATTGTGCTTTCTTTTGCATTCCATCCATACATATCAATAGAAAGTGGAGAACCAATACTATAGATTTAATAATAAAACATTTTAGACAAATAAAAAGACATGAACATACATTTCATAATTTGTAAATGTTACATATGCAACAAAAAACATATAGAAACTGCATAGAATAGACAAAAATTCATCGTGACGTTCTGTTTTAAGTTCTTTATCGAGTTCTATCAAATAAAAATATTTTCTAATGCTACTTATTCAAATATTTTCGTTAATAAATTACTTCTTATTGATGCACTTGCTTGAAAACTTCTTCGTGTAATTGCAACTACTCGAACATCTCTGAATGATATAAAAAATAACAGAACATTGATACCAGCTGTTAAAGCAGCAAAATAACCGGGAGCCGTGTACGCATTGAATGGAAACTGTATTTAAAAAAAAGACCGCTAAGTATGATAATTTGAAAATAGCGTTTTTCTACATTTCATACCCATTTACTATCAGTATTAACATACTTTGTAATAACAGTAAACAAAGCTTGAAAAACTAAATATAAATCGCATATCAATAGATAATAGTAAACGTAAAACATTGAAATTTACGAGGTCCAATAATAAACCCGATTCCTTGCGACGCCGACATATTTGCCATCACGCCTGTTCGTTCGGTTAATGTTGATGCAGACGATGCATATGATCTCACTACTGCGGAATTGCCTGAAAAAGATCAAATAAAATATAAATTACATTTTGGAATAATTCGTTTAATTTTGATGAACTCGTACCCGAACCAACACCCATAATGAAACGAGAAACGAGTAACCACCATTTTTTGTTGGTTGCCACACCGGGGATACTGTTGACATATGAATAGAGAATATTGGCAACAACAATCAACGCTGTCGCAACAACTAAAGGTATTCGATTGTTATTTGTCTTAGTAGCCCAATAGCCGAGAATAGGCGAGGCAATGAGTTGACCAACAGGAAGAGCAGCAACGACAAACCCAAGAAAACTTGTATCGACTGTATCATCAAGCTAATCAAATAAAAAAAAATTAGATCAGAAGAAAAAAAATGTAATGAACAATATTAATTACAGATGATAGATATGGCCAAAGTGATGAGACAGTCATACTGAAGACAATTGAACTAATGAACATGCCAAAATAACAGATACGTATATCACGAAATCTTGCTGGTTTATTGATCACATTTAAATAGGCAGAAGAACGACGTGAAACTCTATAGTAAAAATAAGAGATGACATATGTTTGTTTGTTTTTAAAAAAAATAATTGATATTCATACGAATTCTGTAGACTTGCAGATACTGAATTTTCGTTTTGATCTCTTATTAAAGATGTTTGTTCATCATCACTCGAGTCGTTTAAATTTCTTCTTGGCATGTTATTTTACTCAAACACAACAAAAATGAATCAAATGTCTAATGTCCATAAACAAAAATTTTTCGTTTAAACAAGATAAAATAAGATAAGGAACAACGTCATCTTAGAAATCTCAACAAATATATGCGAGTTTGTTTTATCTCGCCCCTTTTTTTTCTAATTTCATATCAAAGTTCACTTGCAATTCAAATAAAAGACAATGACTTTACATAAATTCGGCCTAAGAGTACTTTCCGTTACATATGAATACATATATTTCTATATTTCGAAACAAACATAATCAAACATTAGATATTCTCTGAAAATAATAAGTTATATCATTGAGATTTTTTCGATGAACCGGAGTAGCAGATTGTTGCTGACGAAAATATGACGGAACGGAAGCGCCATTACTAATCGTTGAATCAAACGATTGTCGAGAACGAAGAAGTTGCACTGTACCGGGCGAAGAACCTCGATGTTTCATACGTGCATCACTGGGTGTGTCACCGGTAAGATAATTGATATTACACGTTGTTGTACGACGATCATTCGATTTAGGTAATGGTTCTTGAGTCAAACGTAATCGAACGGCTATACTTGCAAATAAACGTTTGAGTTCATGACGAAATGCTTTTCCTGTCATGGCATAGAGAAAAAAATTGATCTAAAAATCGAGAAAAACAAATGAAAATCAAAATGAACATCCGTTTTTTCTTCTTATTTAACTCGATTGAATGCATGTTTAATTAGAGGAAACTTACACAATGATTTGAATATTGTAAAGTTTCACATAATGGTTTAAGATAATCATCCATAATTGTTTGTATATAATTATTTTTATTATGTATATGCGTATAAATTTGTAAGCAAACCATTGGAAATGAACTTATAAGAAAAAAAGCCGTGACAGCAAGTAGCATTGTTGTCAATTTTCTTGACATTGATGTTGGTAATTTATTTTTTTGTCGATTTAGTTGTGATTGATAGATTTGTAATGTTGTTGTTGAATGTCGAGCTTGAAATAAACTAGCAACAATAATTAGATTCATTGTTAATAATAATATAAATGGTAAAACAGAATAGACAGCCGCATCTATCCATGGCCATATATGTAAACTAAATGTTTCAAATCGTTGATAATATGTACAATCGTTATCATCAGATAAATAATGTGTAAAAAGAAAATGAAAATTAATTATTACAATACATAAAACAACAATGAGAACACATGTACGTGCGCGTCGAACTGTACATATTGAACTTGCATGTAATGGCCGTGCAACAGCTATACAACGATCAATTGACATCATGCAAACAAGCCAAACGCTCATATCAGCAACTGTATAAAATAAAAGTGACAAAAATTTACATGCATATGTTGATTGTAATAGAAGAGAATATTTTTGATTGACAAAAAACATCCACATGACAGATAAACCGAGTAATAAAACGCACGTATCAACAATGGCTAATATGGCCATATAATAGCATGTCGATAGATGAGACATTTGTCGACGTCGCATGATAACAACGATTAACGAATTGCATATGGTACCAACGACGACCATACAAGGAAAGAGTACAAGAAAGATTTGTCGAGGAAGTGAGAAATTTGATAGATGTGTTCGTGTTGTTGTTGTTGTTGTTATTGTTGAATTGAGAAAAGCAAAGTGAGTAGATTCTTGATGAATGCTCATCGAACATAATATGAATTTTTAATTGACTAGAAGAAAAAAAAAAGAAATCTGTTGAATGATTCAAGTGATAGAAAAGAAAGAAAGAGAAAACGAGAAAACACATTTTGAGTTTTTCTTTTTTATTATTTTATTGAAAAGAAAAACAGGAAAACGAGCAACGATTCAATGAATGGACAAATCGACGAGAAGCAGTTTTGTATTTAAAATGTAAAGAAAAGAAAGCTATCTCATGGATCAAAATACTACGAAGAAGACGAAGACGAAGACGAAGAAGGGAAAGAAAAACGAGGCAATGACACTCACTATCAACTTATGTCATTTGTAACGAGAAGCATATTTCTCTTTCTCGTTTTTTTTCTCTCCTATTCTCGTTCTTATTTTCCGTTTTCTTTGTTCTTTAGTTTTGATCAAAATAGAATAAAAAAAAACAAGAATCTAAGAACTTTAGAGATAGAGTCTCGGCTTCCTTCTATTATTGCTTTTTTATTATTATTATAAACACCTACACATGTCACGAAAAAAAACAAAATTGAAATATGAAAAAAAGCGAGAGAGAGAAAGTTCCCTGCAGCTTTTCTCGACTAATATTTTCTTTCGATTGAACGTTATTTATTTAACTTGTATAGATACATCCGGCTCGTGTATCTTCGTTGGTTTATACAAATCAGAAAGCAAAAAACAACGGCGATGACAGAGACTGAGAAAAACAGATAATTGTTTAGTTGGAATTAGTTTTTTTGTTTTGAACTAAAGTTTAATCAATCGTAATGTTTCTTCTTCGTCGTCTTCTTCTTCTTCTTCTTTTTTTTATTATTTGATTGATGAGAAGAAACAAGGAAGCCGATGAAAACTTTCCGAAGTTTTCTCTCTATTACCTATTCTCTTTTTTTTCCAACTCCGGTGCTTTGAAAATTTTGTCATTGATCATCATCGTACATCCTCAATATATTTATTAATATGATTTTTATTCATGAAAACTAAAATTAGAATTCTGATTTGTTTGACAATACATATGAGACAGCCAAATGAAATAAGAGACTATTGAAAAAGAAAACGGAAAGATCACAGTTGGTGATAGATCTTTTTCATGCGTTGTCGTTGTTGTTGTTTTGTTAATATCTATTCGATAGAACATGATTATAGAGTAGAGACATAAACAAGTAGATGAAAAGAAAATGGAACAAAAAAGAAAAGAATTTTGTTTTGTCTTCGTCGTCGTTGTTTAATGATGATGAGTCTAAAATAAAAATAAGACACAAAAAAAAAACACTTTAGGAAATGAGAATAAATGACATAAAACAGAACAAATTTTCTTGTCTAATCGAAATCGTGTCGAGAAGAAATAGAAAAGGAAGAGGGTGATGATTTCGAGTGATTCCCATCGTCAATGACATCGCACACTTTTTTTTAGAAAAAAAAGGTCCCAGCATTGTTTTCTCTTCAATCCGATCGACGAAAAAAGAAAGTGCAACGAGTTCAATTAGCATTTCTTTTTCAAATTGAACGGAAGTTATAATTGAAGAATTTTTGTTTTCGATCAACGAGAGTTAATTAACTAAATGAAGTTCTTTTTTTGTCTCGATAGTTAATATATTTAGTCGGTAGATGTCAAAGGAGAAAAAGAAAAGGATTGAAGTGATTTTTATCATCATCATCATCGACTTCCGCCATCCGGAAAACAAAAAAAAAAAGAAATGAAACAATACATTTTCTCTATGTCCACGTTCTCTGTGTTTTAAATGAATGCGCGTGTTTGATTTCAAAGAATTTAATTCCAATGATAACTGCAAGTAAAAGTGTGCGGCACCTTTGATTTTCTTCTTATTCAAGTAGTTTTCAAGTATACAATGATAATAAAGAAAACGATAAGCTACCTTAATAATTCGACCTTCTCTTTCTCTCTCGAAAGAGCAATTAGTATGTACATAATAGAAATATCGACTGATTGGCCGAATGGAAGAGAAAAGAAAGAAGGAGAAAGAGAGAGAGAGAGAGAGAGAGAGAAAACAACAAAAAAAAAAGAAACTGAAGATGATGACCATTAACAATCCATTTATCGATTATTTTCTGTCAAAGTTAAGTGATGAAACGAGTTAATACATATGAAAGTGGAGGTGAATCGGATGATGAATTCATCGAGTAAGTTTTTGTTTTGTCGATGGAAAGTTTTTGTTGATTGATTGAATTGGATTTAGTTCGAGTTTAAGTCCAAGAGAGTATAATTATGAACATATGACAAGTCGAAAGAAACGACGGGGTGTCATTGAAAAACGTCGTCGTGATCGGATTAATCATTGTCTTATGGAATTACGACGACTTGTTCCTCAAGCAATATCTAAAGAAGGTTCAACTAAACTCGAAAAAGCCGAAATTCTACAAATGACCGTCGATCATCTTCGTTCATTACAACAGACTGATCAAGGTAATTCATTTCAGTTCGAAACAAAAAAAAATCGATCTTATCTTTTCTTTTTCCAATAGATCCCAATAATTTCTCTCATTCATGGCCAATATTCGATGCACATGCCAGTGGTTTTCGTGAATGTATCGATGAAATATCTCGATATTTAATTTCGGTCGAAGGTTTCGACGTTCAACATCCACTTCGTTTACGTCTTCTCTCTCATCTCGAATGTTTCACCGAACGAAGTCTCAGTCCATCATCTCAACAAACATCATGGCCAATAATACCTCAACAAACTCCAAGTGCATTCGCTCCTCCATCATTGACATCCTATTCATTGTCTCCAATGTCCTATCATCATCATCAACAGCAACAACCACAGCTACAGCCACAAACATCAAATCCTAATTTTCATATTCATCAATATCATCATCATCATCGACCACCCATTGATACTGTTTGTCAATTACCATCTTCGTCGTCATCATGTATTTAATAAGCATCGTTTTCTGTTTATATATATATCTATACCTAAGTGCTATAAAACAAAATTGCTCACTAGAGATTCATTTTGCTACATATGTGTGTATTGATTTTTCTTTTCAGTTTGCTATCAGATCATCATTTGTTTCGAAACATAAGAATAGAATGAAATCATCTGTGTTTATAGATGAAAAAAAAACAATAAATGGCAATGTTTGCATTAGTTGTTTCTGTCTTTCTTTCTTTCTTTTTTTTTTCTAAAAGCTAATTAGTTGATGCGAGAGTGAATGGAAGATAAATTAGAACAATATGTATACAGATGGTTTATTATCCATGATTTTCTCTAAGAGGAGTACTTAGATGAGATCTATCCAATTGAAGTGATTTAATCGGATCGAGACACTTAGATCAAAGAAGCAAAATATTGACATATTTTTTTTGTCTTTTTCGATTAGAATCGAATGAAAAACATATTGACGTATAATCGGAGATCGACGTTTGTTTTTTTTATTTAAACTGTTGTTTTAAAAACACAAAAATAAACCTCGATAACAAAATCAGACATAAATGTATGATAAAAAAACAAATAAACGATGTGATTAAGTAATTTTCCTTCTTTTCTTTTCTTGGTTGTTGTTGTTCGTGAGAAGAAAATACGATGTTTAGTAACTTCGTCCGAATAATGTAAAATATTTCGCTTTCGATTTGCATTCCGGATGAACACAAGCTTGATTTTCAGCGAGTTTCTCCGGTTGATCAAATGGGATACATAGACCTTTAGCGCCCATAGCTGGTGCACCTTCTTCAACGATAGCATCTCTGAACAAAAAAACAAACAACAACAGATTTATTTCAAAAGAAAAACAATCGATTGTTACCGTGCACTATCTTTTTTAATGAGATCTTCACATGCTATTTCACCGCAGAATGGTGCTAACATGATACATGAGTTATCTAAACCATTCAAAAAGCCGGCCCAATCTTTAACGACACGTATATGTTCATCGAATTGTTTTTTAGCTCTTAAATCAAAGAAAATATTCGTATGGAAATGTTGTTGTTTTTTTCTTGTTTTACTTGGCGTAAAGATCGTTGTGAATTTCTTCGAGAATTTCTTTGATTTTAACTTCGCTATTGGCAAGTGGAATTGTCGAACGTTTGCCTGTATGACGAAGAACAAGTGTTAATTGAGAATTGGCACGATCTTTTGGACCAAGTTCAAGACGAATTGGAACACCTGAACGAAAAAAATTCGACGTTTTTTCCTCCGAACAAACGTTCATTTCTAACCTTTCAATTCCCAATGATTGAATTTCCATCCCGGTGAATAGTTATCTCGATAGTCACCAAATACACGTACGCCTGCTTGTTTCAAAGTTTTTTCAACATCTTTACATGTAGTAATCAATGCTTCTCGATCTTCGTTCGATAACGAGGCAGTGATACCGCATGGAACGATGACAACCTAAATCAATTCGTTTGATTTATTCATTCGTTGAAAATTCTTCTTTTACTTGGTATTTAGCAATACGTGGTGGTACAACTAAACCATTGTTATCTCCATGAATCATGGTCATAACACCGATGGTACGTGTTGTGATACCCCATGAATTTTGATAGACATATTGTTTGGTTTTAGTTTGAGGATCTTCAAAGGTGATATCGAACATTTTCGAGAAGTTTTGACCTAAATGATGTGATGTTGCAGCCTGAAATTGAAATATTTCATCTTTAGGACGCTTTTTTCTCCAGTAAAATCTCACTTGAATGCCTCGTCCGCTAGCTGCAATGTAAC
>ERZ778020.2713-NODE-2713-length-12386-cov-4.379369_pt1 | contig 12386 bp, 10 predicted proteins | sample MGYA00375750_ERZ778020 | MGnify/ENA primary metagenome ERZ778020 (study PRJEB29350, sample SAMN05389818) | bioreactor metagenome | isolation source: Ammonium sulfate bioreactor | place: South Africa: University of Cape Town | collected 2014-03-17 ...
CTCTCCAGCTCTACTACTACGACAAGTCTAATGGCAACTTACGTCATGCTTGGGCAGACTCCACCGGATGGCATTTTAAGGTTCCCAGTGGTACAATATTCTACTAGATGCGTTTTTACAAAACCACTCTTCAATGGCTAAAAAAGAATAAGCTCTGGGCCTTTTTTGCCGGCTTATTTCTGATTGCTCTATGGGAAGTACCCTACATTTTCGTTGGTAATCGTATTGAATGGGGTGACTTCAGTATGTTTATGCAAGGATACGAAGCTATTCGTATTACCGTTCTCCAGTACGGACAATTCCCATGGTTTAACCCCTGGATGGCAGCTGGAACACCCTTATATGCAAATCCGCAAATTGGCGTCTTCTCACTACAAACTCTGTTAGTTTTTATCTTTGGTACATCTGCAGGAATTAAGCTATCGGTTGCACTCTACACCCTTATTGGCTACTCGTCTATGTGTCTTCTCCTTCGCAGATATTTCAAAGCCGATTGGGTTATTACTGGGTTATTAAGTCTTGCCTGGGTCCTCAACTCTTTTTTCATCGCTCACATCCCCTCGCACTACACATTCATCTGGTATATGATAACACCACTGTTTATCTATTTAGCCTTAACTTTCGATCGTAAAAAATATGGCGGTCTACTTTTAGGTGGCGCTTTTGCTGCTATGGCACTTTCACAAGCACACAACCCTTTCTTCCACATATCTTTACTCACCGCCGTTATTATTCTTATACGCCTAGTACGTAACTATAAAAAACCCAAGGCTATACTATTACAACTCGTCGTTGCCGCTGGTACTTTTGTAATACTTGCAGGACACAGGGTGCTTTTCACAGCACAAAACGCGCTTGAATTTCCACGAATACTAGTTGATCAAGCAGCAACTATTCCCCAGTCTGTTCTTGCGTTCATTGTTCCCTATCGGGTACCCCCCTACACTTTCATTGTTTACCCTAATACTCCTTTTGGCTGGCAAGAGATTACCGCCTATATCGGTATCGGCACGCTGGTTGCCTTTGCAATTGCTGTCATATGCACCGTTGCTATTACCAGTAAAAATAAGAAACTTCCACTCAAATTAACCGGTTTCCAACTGTCAATTATTATTATTGGGATTGTTGGAACATTCTTAATTGGACTAGGAGCAGTTTCTGATTTTGCCCCCTATAATGCACTTAAGCAGCTTCCTATTATAAGTGGGATGCGAGTGTCATCACGTTGGTTTATATTTACACTATTCGGAATCATCATTGCATTAGCAATTATATACAGTCGTTTACCGAAGAATATTGGTCGGACGTTAATTGTTATTTTTCTAGCATTTGGTGTTGGCGAACTCTATGTTGCGAATTTCGGATACCAAAAACATATTCTATCCCACATAACCATACCGTCTACACAACAAGCAAAAAGCTATCCCTTCGAATTATCAAGACAATTTGGTTCAACTCGTACCTTTGAAGACGGCACCCGCATCACAGAAGACGACGGTAATTTGCCTCATTTCTATCGAGAATACGAGGCAACTACCTATAATATTGGTACAATCCAGGCAAATGACTCATTTATTGACCTTAATACCATTGAGCATCCGCAATGTGGATACGAAGATGGCTGTTCGTTTGTATTATCCGGTAATGCTAGGGTTATATCTTGGTCGCCAAATAAGATAGTGCTGAAAAGAACATCACCAGGGGCTATCGCGCTTAATATGAATAATTCTCGCTACTTTGAAATAAATGGCAAAAGAGACGCTTCAATACGCGTTGTTGAAGCTTACAGGCGGTTTACTATTGACGATCCGTCGTCAACCATAACAATAGAAGCCGCACCATCCCTGTCTCCATTTACAGTGAAGGTTAAAGACCCGCACTCTTAGCTTACTCTATGAAATAATAGATCGTAATGTTTCGTACGACTGATCCCAGGTGTACGGTTGGTATTTCTGGGTCTTTTTCGTAATAGCCGCTAAATTATTGAGAGTTTCAGTTATCTTTTCAAGGAATTCATTCGCATCATACCCAGAAGCGTATCCAGCCATAGTCCCACCGGCCTCGGGAAGAGATGACCGTTTAGTAGTAATGCAGTATTTACCATAGGCAAACGATTCTCGCACCGGCAGCCCCCAGCCTTCGTAAATTGATGGATATACCGTAAATAAACAATTTTGGTATAGCCACTTTAGAGCCGTATCAGAAACACCAGATTTAAACACTATCGTGTCCTTTGTTTCATCGTCATGCTCTACCATAAAACGCATATTTTCGGTTAACCAGCCATTTCCACCAACTACAACAAGCTTAGGGAGGGTAACCCCTCTCTCACGAGCTAGTTTGTATACAGAGTAAAGAAGCTGATGGTTCTTGCGAACTTCAACCGTACCAACTGTTAATAAAAACTTTTCTTTATCTGAAACAAAATCGGGCTTTGTAGCTTCTGCTGTGATTTGAGGAGTATCGCCAAGTTGAATTCTTTTAATAGCAAGTTCTTTTTGAATGCCAATGTCTTTTGCAAAAAAACGTACATCCGCGGCCGTTGAATCGGAAATACATATTAACTCATCCGCACCACTGACAGCTTCAAATAGGAAATTACTAAACGGCTCAAACAGGCCATCACCAAATAAATGGCGTTGATAGACTGGTATTATATCGTGAATTAATTGAATATAACGAAACCCAACCTTCTGTTTTAATACCGAAAGAAGATCTACGTATTCAGGATAGTCCCACAATTTCCCAACAATAAGGACGGTATCCTGATCTGTTAATGTAACCGCTTTATACGATGAGGGTTGCACGTTCCTTACAAGCCTATGTTTTAACACCGCTGCGCCATGTTTAGCCTTTTGAGCACCTCGATACACCTTCTTGGCAACCTGTTTTAGCTTCTTTTTGCGATCTTGGGTTAACTGCTCCTGAAGGAATGGCGGTAAAGAACCAGAAACTCTTATGAGCTGCTGTTTAATACGGTCTTTTACGTCCATGTGTACCCCCTCTACTTGGGTGGGGTGAGTATCGTTCTCGTTAGAAAAAACATCTTCATATCTAATTTCTTTAATGTCCTTGTGGTACTGATTAAATCGCAGAAAGCGTACGTTTAGTGATTTATCTGATACTAATCGAGTGGCGTACTCGAAAACAACTCGCTGTACACCCGTAAAATGCCCCGACCATTCTTGTAGGTCTGTTAAGTCAAGCCAAACTGTACCATTACGCTTCATGCTATATTTCCTCCAACTTTTGACTCATCGGCTGTAGACATACACTCCATAAAACCGAATTAACATCTACTTTTGAATCTAATTTTGTCACGTTATTCTCTTCAAACGAGCGGCTAATACTGTCTTTAAACTTCTGCCGCGTGTCCGCCAAGAGTACTTGTGGAGCATCTTTAAATTCATCAAAAGACCTATAGGCTTTAGTGGTTGCTACCACTGGCTTACGGGACGCTATTGCTTCGGCTGTTTTAAGATTAGATCCACCCCCCTCTGTGATTGGGAGTAAAATGGTGTGAGCATACGAGAGAAGACCTTGTAGCCGCGGGTGACTTAGTCTTCCAACTGATATAAGTCGGCGAAGCGAAGTAAACTGCTGAGCATCCTGTCTATCTAGATTATCCATAATATTCGTACCGACATCTCCAGCAAGGACTATTGCTTGGTTCCTTTTTAAGAAACCTAGACCAAAACCAATCATTTCCTTGAAGCCTTGAATATTAGGTGGATGAGCAGAACCAATAAAGACCGCTATTTGCTCAATCCCCCTCTGTGCAAAATAAGCTCGCCAGTATTCTATATCTTTCTCTTGTGCATTCAAAGGAAAAACACCGTTGCGAGCCAGGGTATAAGATTTCGCGCCCATCGCCACGAGTGATTCGCCATCAGCCTTAGTTACCGCAAATACGGCACTTGCTTTTGATGCAAGATCATACTCAGCACTCTTTATGTCCTCAATCATTTGAGCTATATCTTCACGTTTATACCCTAAGCCATCGAGTAATTCTTTTTTCATGCTCCACTCAATATTATGTGAGCTATAAGTGATCTGAGGACTGTACGATAAATCTTTAATGGCGTCCTTAAGCCCTATCCAACAAAACATTTGCTCAATTTGAATAATATCAGGGTGTAATTGCTCTATATACGCAATAACTCGTGCACGCAATTCTTTATCAGTGGCAATTGCTTTGCCAATTAAGTAGTCGCTTGTATCAGGGGCGTACCGAGTTGCCTGGGCTAGATCCCCCCTTACAGCAATATCTGTAGGTTCATAACCTGCAGGATGATGGTAGCGTGAGAAAACCGCAACATGTGAAACACTTTTAAAGTGCTTTTTATATTCTTCAAGAATAGCTTTAACGCGCAGTGGCCCACCCGTCAAAGCACCCTTAATAGGATACGTACTCATTAACAAGACTTTTTTACTACTTTTCATATGCGCTCCTTACAAAATCAAGCACAGACTCCATAGTCTTTTGTACCGATTCACTTTGAGCGTACTGTTCAAGTGTAAAATCATAATTACCAATGTTTAGAATAGGAATGTCTTTTTTCATTCTTGCAAGCGTATCTCTCACTACCTTATCTGTTTTATCGGTTGTAATAACTGCTCGAGCCAAAGATAGAATTAATGGCGCTCCGTAAAGTGATTCTGCTTCCATGAGCTTATGAGCATCACTCTCGGCCCGAGCAATCTCTTGGTTAACAATGCCAATTTCATTAAACACATTGTAAATCGTATTGTCGGTGAACCCTGATATAGAGACAACTGCCCCATCAATAGCGCGTGCTTGTAGTTCTATTTGAGGATAGTTGGTACCTTCAGACAAGAACAATAGAGCTGGTTGTGTTGAGTAGAACTTTTCCGTGTCACCCGCATCATAGGTTTGAACGATAGATCGAATATAATCAACACCTCGTGCATCGTACCGTACTGTCTGTAGACCGGGGTCTATAAATCCCTCAACTGCAATTGAATGTCTTTTACAAAAAGCTGCAAATGCTTGTGCAAAATAGCCTTCGTACTGGTTTACGAGTGGATCGGGGCTAAAAATAGCCAAACGCTCTATACCCGGCTCCTGGAGTGTTGGTATGTATGTCATCTCGATCAGCTCTTGAAACTGACTCGCTGTTACCCTCCAGGTATACTTATCATTAATAATGGCGTATGCTTTCTTTTTATTTTCAAAGTCTTCACCTGAAAGCGCCGCCAAAAGAGCATCACGAATAGAAAATACGTCTTTCGGATTAAAGGTATAAAGGGCGTCTGTTCCATTGCTAATCTCAGAAAAGACAGGAATATCCGAACATGCAACTGGTTTTCCAAGTGTAATTGCGTTCATTAGCGGCAGACCTAGACCTTCTGCTAATGACGGCATAAGTACCGTATCCGCACACATATATAAAGCTTGTATAGTTCGGTGGTCGACATTACCCGTAAACTGTATATCATCAACGTACAATCTTAGCTCGTCTTTTTCAAAAGACTCATATCGTGATGTTGCAATTAGGTTAAAGTGTGTACTAAGGTCCCGTCGTAACACCCCAGCCGCTTGGACTGCGCGTAGATTATTTTTATGATGCATATGGCCACCACCTGTTGGCAAAAGAACATACGGATGGGTAATACCTAGTTGAGCGACTATTTCTTCAGCCTCTTGGCTATCCAAGATAAATCGTTCACCAGCCCCATTTGCCACTGCTATCTTTGCCGCATCCACCCCTAGTAGTCGAGTTAGTTCATTTTTTGTGTTGTAGGAATTTGCAAGAATCTTATCAACCTCGTAAATAGTATGAAAACGTTCAAAATATACATTACCAGGAAAGATGTTCTTTAAATATTCCCACATCACAATAGGGATAAGGTCATGGAAAAACAGGATTGTAGTTGCATTATTTGGAACAACTGCGAAATAGTCAAACAAAAAAAGGGCGGGTATAAAATAAACAGCTTCTTCATTTTTATGTGTGTTTCGTTCTATAAACGATTCAAGTTGTTGTTTTGCTTTTATTTCAAGCCCGGTATTAGGAATATCTAGCGGTACCTGTTTGACATCGATACCTTTCAAAGCTGACCCCATTCGCTCTATGTGTGCTGAGGTCATAGATATATTAGGGTTGATAATAACCGTCACTCTAGCATCATATTCTGCAATGTAGCTTCGCACTATTTCTAAGGTAAGAATACCCATACCCCTCTCAAGAGCACCGGTTTGGAATATTTGCCCATCTATATAAATATGTTTCTTTTTTTGAGTCATCGAGACAGCCTCCGACGCACCACCCGAACGCCCTCGTTAAATAATAGCTTCGGCACTTTTATACCTAACAATGACAGCTTATTTATAACCCGTATATGTTTAGGAGGACGATACGATGACTGCTCATAGTATGATAGTGATGATTTCTTATAGTATTCACCACTTTGAATTATTACACGATCGATAACATCATCAATAGATGTAGCTGGCTTTATAGTTCCCTCAGGACTATGGACCACCTTGTCCGCGTCAGATTTGCCCGCAAGATAGATCAGTTCCTGAAGGGCATGCTTAGCATTTTCTTTAAAAGAAATAATGCTAGGCGCGTGACGTTCTTGACTTGTGTAATTGGTTCTTTTAGCGTTCTGCTCATCAAGCCATACAAAGTTACGTAGATCAGACTCGATTATATCGCCGTCACCTATTTCTAATACATTACTAGTTTTAGGCCCCTTTTGGTATATAGTGTACTGGTCATAGATATGTGTTTTTTCATATCCAGATATAGTATTTCCGATACCTTTAAGCACAATAATTCGAGGAGTGTGACTTTTTAAAACATCAATTATCGTAGTGTAGTAAGAGCTGTCGTTATCGCCTACTGATACTACATCCACGGTCAGCTTATGTTGATTAGTAAGCCATTCTTTAAAATCTTTAATTGATGAAAAAAACTCTGCATTGTTTTTTCTATCGAATTCCACCATTTTATTAACAGGACCATCAGGGTTAACGTGCACCCCCTTCCATCCATTAATAAAAAGATTTTTTGTCAAAGAGTGCGTAAACGGAAGGTTACTTCCAACCTCAATATACGTTCCATTATAGTTCTTTGGAAATAGGTTCTTAATAGCAATATCGACACCAAATGGTGTATATGACACTTTTTTAGTGTGTATTACGGAGTGTATCATTATCTCTCTTTAGTTTATCGTATCTTGGCAGATCTTGCCACCTCTATTAGCGACGTTGCTGCTGCGTTTGGTCGCACAATTAAATGAGCCGTTTGAGGGCTTACCGTATAACCTTTCATTGAAAGTAAAGATGAATCATTCCTTTTTTCTACAAGCTTAATCTGTTTTACCACTTCCCGTAGAGCGGCTGCGTTTGATATATAAGCATCTGTTTCACAAGAAGCCGCTTCTAACACAGGAACACCATATCCTTCGTAAAGTGACGGCATAATAATGGCAGATGCTCTCGAATAAAAGGCGGCGAGATCATTATCCTCAACATACCCATTTGGACGCAGAATGTAGGTATTTTCTTTATTAATACTATCAATTAGCAGAAGTATTTCTTCGTTACGCCATCCACCACCCCCAACGATAATAAGTGGGTGAGCTCGTTTCCATACGTCAGAATAATTACTGTATGCTCTCAACATCACATCGAGCCCTTTGCGAGGCTCTAAGTTTCCCACATACAATAAGAAATCTTCAATTGTTATACCGTACTTTTTTAATACTTTTTTTGATTCAATGTGAGGTTTTTTGGAAAAGAGAGATTTATCAACAGAGTTGGGAATAATAGAGACTTGCTTACGCTTTCCAAAAATATCTTCAATTTCCTTTTTTGAAAATTCAGATACCGTCGCTATTTCCGTCGCTCTTCGATACCATCGTTTGTAAAAAGTCCTTAAAAAAAACAGATTCTTTTTTTCAATCGTTTCAGGCATTCGTATAAAGGCCATGTCGTGAAAACAAGTTAATGAGCGTGAGTCTTTCGTTAGTGGCCAGTTTTCATAATTGCCAAAAAAATAAAAACCCTTCCCTACTGTTTTATCTATCTTCGGAGCTAAGCCAAATATATCAAGAAGCTGCATAGTGCGATGACGGTAAGGCAATTCTTTGATTTCTAAATCAGGGTAACGACCCTGTAGTAAACTTGCTTTTCCTTTAGGCACCACAAGGATGGTTTTATGGTTCAATTCTTGTAAACCATGTACGATATTTTGAACATAGTGCCCAATACCGCTCATTTTTTTTGGTAAAAGTGGTAAAGCATCTATATAGAGCGGGTTCATTTATTTAATCGTAAAGTCAATATTAGGTGTAATTGGGTAGGGTGTTCTTGCCTCTTTGAAAACAACAAACTGTGCAGCGTCTTCCCACCAATCATATATAGTTGTATCTGGGTGAATAACAGTGGCGTCGATACCATACGTTCCGTCGTTGAATACATTTGGAAAACGCCAAGCAAATTTTACGGTTTGGCCTTTTTTCAATGGAGGTAAATCAACTTTTAAGATTTTTGAATTACTTCCCATTATTTGACCGCCGGTTGCATTCCTAATAGAGAACCCTATGACATATTCATCTGATGCTAGGTCTTGGTTAGCAACAATCTCACCCTCAATATCAATATACTGGTCTTCCTTGTATTCAGTCTTTTGAGCGCTAACTGTTTTAACTTTTACAATACCGTTACCCCAACGATCAGGCTGCTCTTCTTTGGGGTTAATTTCCTTAGATTGCTCTTTCATGAACATTTTAGTGTATTTATCTGCAACTGTGTTAACGTCACCTTCAGCGACGACCTTGCTTTTTTCGATCATAATGGCACGATCGCAATATTCACGAATAGCGCCCATATCATGACTTACAAAAACAACGGTCTTTTTATCTTTTTTAAGTTTTCTAAAATGGTTATAACACTTTCGCTGAAAAGCAGCATCGCCTACAGCTAATACCTCGTCTACTAGAAGAATATCCGCTTCAGCACGAGTCGCAACCGAAAAAGCCAGGCGAACTTGCATACCTGAAGAGTAATTTTTCAGCTTCTGATCCATAAACTTCTCAAGTTCGGCGAACTTAACGATCTCATCGTACATACTATCGACTTGTTTTGTCGTAAAGCCCAAAAGAGCACCATTTAAATAAACATTTTCTCGGCCTGTGAGCTCTGGATTAAAACCAACTCCTAGCTCAATAAATGGTACAAGCCTACCATCGCGCTGCACAGAACCCTTACTCGGTGCATAAATTTCGGCGAGTATCTTTAAAAGTGTACTTTTTCCACTTCCATTTCGTCCAACAATCCCAAAAAATTCACCCTTTTTAATATCAAAATTAATATTACTTAGAGCATGTTGCGTTTCCCCTGGCTGCCGACTTTTTTTCTTTAGTATATTAAGTGCTGCTGACTTAATAGAGTTACTTTTATCGTGGGGAAGATAAAAGTCTTTATATACGTGGTCAACTTTAATGGCGGTTGTATCATCAGCCGTTTTATTCATTACACATTCTCCGCAAAATAAGGTGACTGCTTTTTAAAGTACCAAGCACCTAATAATAGAACTACTACCGACAGAACAACAGGTATTAAAGCGATCACCCAGTTACCGCTTATAGATAAGAGCGTATCAGCCTCACCACTGACCATTGCTTGTCGGACGTTTTGAATAACCTGCGCAACAGGGTTTAAAAGAAGAAGTTCAGCGAATTCCCGACCCCTACTTAGCAGCATAGTTATAGGATAGATAACAATGGAAGCATAGAACAATCCTTGCATAACAATTTCCCATATGTAGTTTATGTCTCTCAACTTCACAAATAAAGCACTCATAAAGAACGCCAATCCAAGCGCAAAAGCTGTTAACTCAAGGATATACACTGGTGCCAATAGCATCTCAAATCGAAATTCTACACCCGATACAAGCATAAAGATAATAACAACCACCAGGTTAATAAGGAAGTTGATACCAGCAGATATTGTACTTGCGAGTACGATAATATACTTTGGAAAGTTAATTTTTCGCATAATATCACCGCGACTTACCACTGCAACTACTCCATTGTTTGTGACCTCGGCAAAAAAGTTCCAAATAACTATACCTAGTAACAATTGTACAGGCCAATGCGGCACCCCATCACCAACACGAAGGAAGTATACAAATACAACATACATGATCAAGAAAAGGAAAAGTGGTTTCATTAACGACCAGAGGTATCCCAATGCAGACCCTTGATACCGTAGTTTAAACTCAGTAATAACAAGTTGCCTCAGCAAGATAAGAGAGTATCGGTATTTAGATAGAAGATTTTTGTACATAGTAATTACCTTAATTATAGCAGAGATAGTTTACAACCCTTCATGTTTTTACAAACACCCAATGGTATACTGTAAACAATGAAGACTATATCCGTTCTTATCCCCGCCTACAACGAAGAGCCCGTCCTCGAAAAGCTTTTCACCCGGCTTGCAAACCTTGCCAACGAGGTAAAAGAGTACGACTTCGAATTTCTATTCGTTAATGACGGGAGTAAAGATAATACCCTGGGTATTATTAAAGATTTTGCCGAAAAAGATAGCCGAGTAAGTTATATTAATTTATCACGAAACTTTGGGAAAGAGATTGGTATGATCGCCGGCCTTGATTACGTACAAGGTGACGCAACCGTTATTATTGATGCCGACCTTCAAGACCCGCCAGAACTCATACCAGAAATGATCAAGCTCTGGGAGGAAGGCTACGATGACGTCTATGCGAAGCGTCGCAGCCGCGAAGGCGAGTCATGGCTTAAAAAGTACACCTCAAAAATGTATTACCGTACCCTTCAAAAAATTACTCACATACCCATTCAAGAGGATACCGGTGACTTTCGACTTCTGGACAAACGGGTTGTTGAAGCGATTCGTCAATTCCGAGACACGCAGCGTAACGCCAAGGCTATTTTTAGCTGGGTTGGTTTTCATAAGAAAGAAATCCTTTACGACCGCGATGAACGTGCGGCTGGTATGACAAAATGGAGTTATCCAAAACTCGTAAACCTCGCCATTGACGGCATTACTTCGTTTACTACTGCACCATTACGTATTTCAACCTACGTTGGGGCTGGTGTTTCAATACTAGCTTTTCTCTATCTTCTCTTTTTAGTTATCCGTACAACATTCTTCGGAACTGATCTTGCCGGGTATCCTTCAATGATGGCGGTCATTCTGTTTCTTGGGGGTGTACAGCTATTGTTCCTTGGTATAATTGGGGAGTATGTTGGCCGTATCTTTAACGAAACAAAACAACGTCCACTGTATTTAATAGAGGAATATCATAATGGATAATCTCCTAAAAAAACACGGTCAAAAAATTAGATTTGCAATTGTTGGTGGGGCAAACACTGCCCTCGACTTCGCAATTCTATTTATCCTTACCTTCTCGGGTATGAACCAGATTGTCGCTAACTACTTCTCTACTGGCATCTCTCTTATATTTAGCTTTTTTGCTAATAAATCGTTCACCTTCAAGCACAAGAGTGGTAACGCAAAAAAGCAGTTTATCGCCTTCCTTGTCATTACTCTGATCGGTCTTTGGGTGATCCAACCTTTGATTATTTGGATCAGCACTTCGAGTCTCGCCCCCTATATCCATAACGAAGCTATTAACTTATTTATTGCCAAGCTTATCGCAACGGTAGCCTCGCTTATTTGGAATTACCTTCTCTACTCTCGTTTAGTATTTAAGAAACCAGAAAGCGAAAAATAGTGGCACACATTGCCATTGATGCGCGTATTATAAACTCTAGTACTGGCCGCTATGTCGAGCGCCTTGTTACCTATTTACAAGACGTGGATACAAAAAATAACTACACGATTCTTGTTCGCCAAAAAGATGAAACCTACTGGAAACCCCGCAATGCAAACTTTTCGGTTAAAGTTGCTGACTTCGACAACTACTCTTTTAACGAACAGATTGGCTTTCATCGCTTTCTAAAAAAGCTTAACGCTGACCTGGTGCACTTTTGTATGCCTCAGCAACCCCTTGGATACAAGGGTAAGAAGGTTACTACTTTTCACGACCTTACACTCCTCAAAACCTATAACTCGGACAAAAACTGGTTCGTTTTTCATGCCAAACAAAAGGTAGGTCGGTATGTGTTTCGACGGGTAGCTAACGAAAACAATCATATTATTGCTATCAGTCAGTTTACAAAACAGGAGCTTCAAGCCTTCACTCCCATTAACGATGAGAAAATATCGGTTATATACGAAGCCTCCGACGTCTCTGCTATTACCCCCAAACACTACAAGCTACCATTTAAAAAGTATCTGTTGTACGTTGGACAACAGTCTGACTATAAAAACATTAAACGGCTTGGCGATGCCCACCAACTACTGTTGG
>ERZ778020.2717-NODE-2717-length-12381-cov-27.189599_pt1 | contig 12381 bp, 10 predicted proteins | sample MGYA00375750_ERZ778020 | MGnify/ENA primary metagenome ERZ778020 (study PRJEB29350, sample SAMN05389818) | bioreactor metagenome | isolation source: Ammonium sulfate bioreactor | place: South Africa: University of Cape Town | collected 2014-03-17 ...
GGTCGATCGCTTCCTGCACCGCGAACATGCCGTAGATCGGTGCTTCATAGGCGCCGGCAAGCTCCGCCAACACCATCTCGGCGGCACGGCCGTTGTGCCGGAAGATCGGATAAGACGCCAGCTCGCGAGTGACGCTGACGACGTCGCCGAGCTCGACCACGCCGCGCCCGCCGGGCAGCGCGTTGGCCGGCACCGGGGTCGTCAGCATTCGCGCGTCCACCACCGTGTTCGTCTTCGGAAGCGCGAGGCGGATGGCGATCGGCTGGCGTCCGCTGCCGCGATGCGAATAGCCGACGGTCGTGCCGCCATACAGGTAGCGCAGCGTGTCGTACACGTCCGACTGCTCGACCTTGTAGTATTCGAGATTGTCCTGATTGATCGCGACGCGCACACGCTCCGGCTGGTTATGATAGCTGTTGTCGATATCGACGATGAACGGCACACTTTTGAATGCGGCACGAACCTTTTCGGCCACCGCGCGTCGCGTTTCCGGATCCGGACCGTAAATCTCGGCGAGCAGCGTCCCGAGGACCGGCGGGCCGGGCGGCGGTTCGACCACCTTCACGATCGAGCCCTGCGGCAATTCGAGATCCTTCAGACGCTGGCGGATATAGAGCGCGATGTCGTGGCTTGCTCGGTTGCGCTTGTCCTTGGCCAGCAGGTTCGCGACGATATCGCCCTGTTCCGGATTGGCGCGCAAATAATAGTGCCGCACCAGACCGTTGAAATCAAACGGCGCGGCGGTGCCGGCATAGGTCTGGAACGAGACAACTTCCGGCACCGGGGCCAGCCGGTCGGCCATCATTTGCAGCGCCCGGTTGGTATCCTCGACCGACGATCCTTTCGGCAGGTCGAGCACGACCTGGAGATTAGCCTTGTTGTCGAAGGGCAGCAGCTTCACCGTGACATGCCTGGTGTAGAGCAGCGCGAGCGAGGCCAGTGTGGCGAAGCCGACGAGCAGCAGGAATATCCATGACCGCCGGCGTGTCGCGAGGACGGGCCTTGCCACCGCGACGTAGAGCCGGCCGAGCCGGCCGCCGCCGGCGTCCGTGTGGCTGCTGGCAGGTTTTTGTTGTGACGCGTTGTCTTGACGCGAACCGGATTCCACGTCGCTTGAAACCGCCATGCGACCGCCGCCGAGTTTCATCATCAGCCACGGCGTCATCATGACGGCGACGAAGAACGAGAACAGCATCGCGGCCGAGGCGTTGGCCGGGATCGGGCTCATATAGGGGCCCATCATGCCGGACACGAACAGCATCGGCAGCAGCGCCGCCACCACGGTCAGCGTGGCGACGATGGTGGGATTGCCGACCTCGGCGACAGCGTCGATCGCCGCCTGCGCGCGCGAGCGGCCGTCGTGCATCGCCCAGTGCCGGGCGATATTCTCGATGACCACGATGGCGTCATCCACCAGAATGCCGATGGAGAAGATTAGCGCGAACAGACTGACGCGGTTGAGCGTGTAGCCCATGATCCACGAGGCGAACAGTGTCAGCAGAATCGTGGTCGGTATGACCACCGCCACCACCAGTGCCTCGCGCCAGCCGATGGCGACGGCGACCAGCACCACGATGGATATCGTGGCGAGGCCGAGATGGAACAACAACTCGTTGGCTTTCTCGTTCGCCGTCTCGCCGTAATTGCGGGTGATCGTCATCTCGACATCTTGAGGGAAAATCTGACCACGTGCCTGCTCCAGCCGGCGCACGATCTCGTCGGCGATCACCACCGCGTTGGTGCCGGGGCGCTTGGCGATGGCGAGCGAGACGGCGGGCGCGCGCTCAAGTCCGGCCTGCGCCGTCTTGCGGATGTCGGTGACGCGGTTCTCGGCGGGGGAGGTCGCCAGCACGACGTTGGCGACGTCGCGAACATAGACAGGGCGGCCGTCGCGCGAGGTGAGCAGGATATTACCGATTTCCGGCGGAGCTTGCAGCGTCTGGCCGGCGACGATGGCGCGCTGCCGGGTATCCTCGCGCACCGTGCCAAGGCGGAACGAGCGGTTGGCGCCTTCGATTTTGGCGGCGAGTTGCTGCAACGTCATGCCGTAGAGCGAGAGCCTTTCGGGATCCGGCTCTACGCGGAACTGTTCCGGCTGCTCGCCGACGATATAGGTCAGGCCGATGTCCGGCAGCTTCGAGACTTCGACCTGCAATTCACGGGCGAGCCGCGTCAGCCCGTTCGCGGTCCATCGGGATGCGGCCTCCGCCATCGGGCGGAGCGTAACGACCACGATGGCGACGTCATCGATGCCGCGGCCCACGATGAGCGGTTCGGGAATTCCGACTGGGATGCGGTTCATGTTGGCGCGAACCTTCTCATGCACCCTGAGAATGGCCGCGTCGGAATTGGTGCCGACCTTGAACCGCGCCGTGACCACGGTGCCGTCGTCCTCGGTTTGCGAGTAAACGTGCTCGACGCCGTTGATGCTCTTAACGATGGTCTCCAACGGTTCGGTGACGAGCTTGACCGCATTCTCGGCCTGGAGGCCGTTGGCGGTGACATGGATATCGACCATCGGAACCGAGATCTGCGGTTCTTCCTCGCGCGGCAGCGTGATCAGCGCGATCAGCCCGAGCGCGAGCGACGCGAGCAGGACAAGCGGCGTCAGGGACGACGCGATAAAAGCGCGGGTGAGGGCGCCTGCAATTCCGAGTTTCATGGCAGCACGACCTGGTCGCCGTCATGCAGTCCCGTGAGGATTTCGATGCGCCGCTGGCCGTTGTCCTCAAAGGTTTCGCCGAGAATGACCGCAACATCCATTCCGCTGCCGGACGTGGCGAGCCGCACATAATCGATGCCGTGCACGGTGCGGATCGCCTGCGGCGGCACCGCGAGAATGGTGCGCTTGCCGACCGGGATCGACACTAGCGTGCGCTCGTTGACGAAGTAGTCTCCGAGCGCCGCGACCTCGACATCGGCGATCACGCGCCCGTCGGTGATTTCCGGGTAGACCTTGACGATTCGGCCGCGGCGCGCGGCCGGTAACTGGTCCGGCGGCTGGACCAGCCCGCGTTCGCCGACGAGAACGTCGGAGCCCTGGACGATCTCGGCGGCATGGCGTTCCGGCAGCGACAGCCGCAGATAATACGGACCCGGCGCGATGCGGGCGATGTCCTCGCCGGGCATGACCACGGAGCCGGGCGTGACCGGCACGGTGAGCACGCGGCCCGTCGCTGGCGCCATCACGGTGCCCTCGCGCGCGCTCTGCTCGATCACGGTCTTCTCGGCTTTGGCCGCCGCGACCTGATTGGTCGTGACCTCGAACTGCATCCGCGCCTGATCGAGACTGGCCTGCGTGCCGGTGCCGGTGGCGCGAAGCTGCTGCGCACGGTCTAACTGGATTCGCGCGTTGTCGAGCTGCGAGTTGAGCGCCTCAATCTTGGCGTCGGCGGCGTTGAGCTGAAGTTTCAGCTTGTCGTCGACGACCACGGCAATCACCTGTCCCTCACGGACCTGATCGCCCTGCGTGACGCGAAGTTCGCGCACCGAGCCGCCGATGCGGGCGCGCGCCGGCACGACGATGCGGCTTTCAACCTGGCCGAACACCGCTTTCATCTCGGGAACGGTCGTTGCCCGAACGACAAATTCGGCGGCGTGCGCTTTGGCGATGCCAAGCATCGGCGCCGAGGCGAGAATCGTCGCCAACGCGCAGGAAATCAGTCGAGACATGATTTACAAATCTTTCACAGGCGGCGGGATTTGTCCGGCCGCCGCATCATGGGACGGTGTCAGCGCTACTTGAACGCCATGCCCGAAGGGCAGCCCATTTTCCGGAAGATCATCGCCGCCGGGCAAAAGCCGGTGACCGACGCCTGCATCAGGTTGAGCCCGACAAAGGCCGTGAGCAGATACCACCAGGGCGACAGGTAGAAGCCGAGCCCCAGCGAGGCGAGCACCATAAATCCGGCGAACAGCATCACCGCGCGATCGATCGTCATTGTCTTCTCCTTTGATTTGAGGCGGCTAGTCCGCCGTCTCCATGTGGATGTCTTTCAGCTTCTTGATGCCGAGCATGTCGAGGACGAGGTTTTCGTAGAAGGTTTCGGCCTTGCCCTGCCTGATCTTGCGCAGGAAGTATTTCTCGAAGCCGACCTTGGCGGCGTGGACCCAGTAGCCCTGCGAGGACCAGTTGACGTTGCGCGGGGGAATCTGGGGCTGCGCGACGAAGGCAATGCCGTCGTCGCCGAAATCGGCGAGACAAACCGCGTTCCAGGTCGCGACCGCCTTCGGCGTCTCGCCTTTCAGCAGTGCACCGATGTTCTCGGCGGTGGCGGTGGCCATCGACTCGATCATGAAGCCGGTCTTCGGCACGCCGACCGCGAGCGGCGTCTTGCCGACCGGCGGAATGGCGACGCACACGCCGATGCCGAAGATGTTCGGGAACGCCGGATTGCGCTGATGCTTGTCGATGACGATGAAACCGCGCGGATTGGTCAGACCCTCGATGCCGGCGACCGCCGGCACGCCGCGAAACGCGGGTAGCAGCATCGCGAACGCGAACGGCAATTCGTGGGCGGCCTTGACCGAGCCGTCGTCGTTGACTTCCTCGACACCGAGCTTGTCGGCTTCGACGTTCGTGGTGCGGGCGTTGGTGATCCATGTGATGTGACGCTCGCGCATCGCGCTTTCGATGAGGCCCTTGGTGTCGCCGACGCCGTCGAGCCCGAGATGACCGATGTAAGGTTCGGGCGTGACGAAGATCATCGGCACCCGGTCGCGGACACGGGCGTTGCGGAGTGCGGTGTCGAGAATGAAAGCGAATTCGTAGGCCGGGCCGTAACAGGAGGCGCCCTGTGTCGCGCCGATCACCACCGGCCCTGGAGCCTTGACGAGTTTGTCGAATGCCGCCTTGGCGGCAATGGCGTGATCGATCTGGCACACCGACTGGGTGTGCCCCTCGGGGCCGAAGCCGGGGATTTCGTCGAAGGCGAGGTCCGGTCCGGTGGCGATGATCAAATAGTCGTAGTCGATCATCGTGCCGTCGTTGAGTTCGACGCGATTATCACTGGGATGAACGCGTTTGGCGCCCTCCGGCCGCAAGGCGATGTCGCGCGATTTGAGCACCGGCGCGAGATCGATGGCGATATCCTCGGCCTGCCGCCAGCCGACGGCGACCCACGGATTCGACGGCACGAAGGAATAGGTCGCGCCGTGATTGACGACGGTGAGACGGTCGTCGCGCCGCATCCGGGCCTTCATCTCATAGGCCATGAGAAGTCCACCCAGACCTGCGCCGAGAACCACGATATGAGACATGGCATTCCCTCCATTCGAGGCTTGCCGCCAGCGTCTTGCTTCTCGAAATCGAAACCTTATGACTGTAGAGGTCGTTCGCTCCGGACCGCTTGAGCTTTCTCAAGGTTCCGGCCTTGTACCTAACATTCAAATATTATAAATTCAATAGTATGAATGTAAGAGAGATGATTCCGGCTGCCGAGTCGGCCGCGACGCTGATGCGCAGTCTGTCCCATCCGCAACGCCTCCTGGTGCTCTGCGCGCTGGTGGATGGCGAGAAGTCGGTGGCCGACTTGCGCCAGCAACTCGACATCGAGCAGGTGCCGATGTCGCAGCAACTCATGCGGCTGCGCTCGGACGGGCTGGTCGAAGCCCGCCGCGAAGGCACCACGGTCTATTATTCCATCGCGCGGCCGGAAATTCTGACCATCGTCGGCGCGCTGCACGCCGCATTTTGCGCGCCCATCCGGGGCAAACGATCCCGTGACGGCTTACCGAAGGGATAAAACAAGGACAGTCGCGCTGGTTACAGTTCCGAAGCGACGATCGTAATCCTCTTCTTCTTGGCGTGGCCACTTGTTTTCGGGTCCAGAGAAGGCAAGCGAGAATAATTCTTCGGCGCTGCACGATCGTATTGATCCAGTCATGCTTTGAAAGCGAGTGGCGTCTAGCCAAGGGATCGATCCAGGCCGCTGGTCTAGATCTGGCCCAGCTTCCTAGGATGATCCTGAACCCTACAAGGCCACCCCGTTGGGAACTTTAGCCCGTACATGCACGTTGAAATTCTCAATTTTCCAACGGCTGCCAGCCGACGTGGTCGAAATATTTGCCATACTGAGTGAGCGCCCCCACGACCTTAACAGCACCTTTATTCTTGTCCGTCCCGGTTTTCATGTAGGCGATGCCATCGATGATTTGCTCCAGGAGGAGATGTAGCTGCTGGTCCGCCTCCTCTGGCAGCTTGCAGTTTCCGACCACATAGTCGATTTGCGTTTGGATACGCGTCGCCAAGGCTTCATATTGCGTGGGGGTGAACACGTTGTCGTGAATGGGAGTGAGCGATTGCGTCATAGCAAGACGGATTTCGCTCATGCCGCGGCGCAGTACATCATCCGTCAACCATTTCTTGCCGTGGTCTAGTCGGAGCTGGATCGTCGTCGTTGTTGATTCGTGATGCGCGTGCGGTTCAGCAGCGAGGGCTGGCGGCCCCAAGACAAACCCGAGCATGACGACTGCGGGTATGATCGACTTAGTCAGAAAGATCACTGGCCTTTTCTCCGAAGATATCCTTTGCCTACGATAGAAGGACGTCGACGGTAGGAGCTTGCGCTGGAGCAAAGTTCAAGAAGAAGAACTGGCTATGCGTACTCTGGTCGTACGATAACGTAGATGTTTCGCCTCTTCCACGACGGCTGATGTTGACGAGGAGGTTCTCGCTTAACTCGCAGCAGATCCGCGCTTAGCGACCGTTCGACTACCGTTCTGTTCGGCGCTCGTAATGGACGGCCGACTGTCCGATGCCACCATTAAGATGTTGAACGAGATCGGCGCCCAGCTCGCTTTTGGCGACGGGGTCGACGAAGTCGGTCGGAAATTTACTCCGGAGGATCTCCTCGAGCTTGAGTTCGAGATCCTCGCCCTGCGATTGCTGCGAGCCTTGCTCTATCTTCCGTTTGAGCTCCCCGATAGTGCGAGCCATGGATACTATGGTCTGATCCTTTTCCATGACTGGGACGCTCTTGAGGAATATCAACCGCTGACGTTCAAATCGGAGAACAATCGGTTTGAAGGGTCAAATCTTCAGTCTCAATCGCTGCAATAGGGTCTAGACAATGTATCTGAATTCACCAGCGCTCTCATGGACGAACATGGTTTGCATCCTAATTGCGGCTGCAGTCACGGCTCTGCCGTCTATGTCGATGGCTGAGGACCAGTTAAAGCTCAGTCCTGAGCAGGCAACGAGTCTGGGTATCCGCGTAGTTCATCCTGTTGCGAGCCCGGTCGACAAGACGCTGCCTTATCCCGCCCAGATCGTCATACCTACCCCCCAATTGTGGGTCGTCAGCGCTCCCGTGGCAGGCATGGTGATCAGCCTTTCAGTGGCGCGGGGTGACCGCATTGTTGCTGGACAATCGCTTGCTACGATGGAGAGCCCAAGCTTCGTGTCGCAGCAGCGCGATTACTTGCATGCCGTTGCTCAGGATGTCCTGGCTGCCCAGCAGCTCAACCGCAACACCCAGTTGTTTCAAGGTAACGCGGTGGCACAGCGTGTTCTCGAGGGGAGTCAAGCGGAGGCGCGGCAGGCAAGCATTGCAGTTGCGGAGCGTCGACAAGTGCTCCGACTGAGTGGCCTTTCCGATGAGGCAATCTCAAAACTGACCAGCGAGGCGGCGATTAGTGGGACCCTTACGGTTGCCGCGCCGCGGCCGGCGACTGTTATTGATACTGCCGTTTCTCCCGGCCAGCGCGTGGAGCAATCGGCACCACTGATTAAGGTCGCGCAGCTTTCTCCGCTCTGGGTCGAGATCGCGGTACCGGCATCGAACATCAAAGCCATTCAGCAAGGCGCGAAGGTGGAGGTCGACGGTTACGAGCCTCCAGGCCAGGTGGTGCTGGTCTCTGAAACAACCGATCCGGCCACACAAACCGTGCTGGTCAGGGCAGAGGTACCGAACTCCGGCGACCTGCGACCGGGGCAGACTGCCGCTGTTCGAATCTCCTTCGTTTCCAAACGGGAAACCGCTTGGGAACTCCCCTACAGCGCGCTCATTCGGCGCGGTGAACAAGCGTCCGTATTCGTGTCAACCCAGGGTGGCTTCCGTCTGATGTCGGTCACACTCCTTGAGGAGGACCAGGACCATGTCGTGGTCTCCGCCCCCCTCACGGATAATGACGAGGTGGCGGTCAGCGGCGTCTCCGCACTCCGCGGAATCCTGTTGAAGCTGGGGGCAGGTTAGTCGTGCTCAATCGCCTCGTCGCATTCGCGCTTTCCCAGCGGCTGTTCGTCGCTCTCGGCGTACTGTTGTTGATTGGTGCCGGGCTGGTTCTGCTGCCTAGTCTACCGATCGACGCATTTCCTGATGTCTCGCCCGTACAAGTCAAAGTCATCATGAAAGCGCCGGGCCTCACGCCGGAGGAGGTAGAACAGCGGGTCACCGTGCCGATCGAGCTCGAACTCCTTGGGTTGCCAAACAAGAAAATCCTGCGCTCCACCACCAAATACGCGCTGGCCGACGTCACAGTCGATTTTGAGGATGGCACCGACATTTACTGGGCACGTAACCAAGTCTCCGAACGGCTGGCCAACATCAACCGCGACTTGCCAGAAGGGGTGAGCGGTGGACTGGCCCCGATCACCAGCCCGCTCGGCGAAATATTCATGTTCACCATCGAAAGTGCGGATCTTTCACTCGCCGAACGGCGAAGCTTGCTCGATTGGGAAATTCGTCCAGCCTTGCGGACGGTGCCAGGAGTGGCCGATGTCAATGCGCTCGGGGGAAATGTCCGGGCGTTCGAAATCGTACCGCTCAGCGATGCGCTTGCGGCACGCGGCATTTCCTATGAGATGTTTCGGCGAGCCATCGAGGCGAACAGTCGCAACGATGGTGCCGGCCGTGTCAATCAGGGTGAAGACAGCGCACTTGTTCGTATCGAAGGTAGCATTCGGACCATCGAGGACATCAGGCAAATCGTCGTCGATACTAAGGATGGCGTTCCGATCCGGGTCAAGGACATTGCTCGTGTCCAGTTGGGCTCGTTGACGCGATACGGTGCTGTCACTTCGAATGGTCAGGGCGAGACGGTCGAAGGCCTTGTTCTTGGTCTGCGCGGTGCCAATGCGCGCCAACTCGTGGCCGACATCCAAACTCGTCTTGACGAGATCAAGCAATCGCTCCCTCGGAGCGTCAGTATCCACGTCTTCTACGACCGAGGTCGGCTCGTTGACCGTGCGGTTGGTACCGTTATGCGCGCGCTCGGTGAAGCGACAGCCCTAGTCGTCGTCCTCCTCTTGCTGTTTCTGGGTAACTGGCGCGCCTCCCTGGTGATCGCCCTCAGCCTGCCGCTCGCGATCGTCATCGCGCTGATCGTCATGCGCATCGTCGGGATGTCAGCAAACCTGATGAGCCTTGGCGGCCTTGCCATCGCTATTGGCATGCTGATCGACGCGCTAGTGGTGGTGGTCGAAAACGTCGTAGGAAATCTCACCAAGGAATCACAAGGGAAGGCTGCGCCGCTCGTCCATATTATCTATCGCTCGGTCTGCGAGGTCCTCCAGCCGGTCGCATCGGGCGTTCTGATCATTATGATTGTATTCTTGCCACTGTTGACGCTCGAGGGACTTGAAGGGAAGTTATTCATCCCCGTGGCGCTCGCGATCATATTCGCGCTCGGCGCTTCGTTGCTGTTGGCGCTCACGGTCATTCCCGTGGCAACTTCGTTTCTGCTGAAGAACACGTCGCACCACGAACCATGGTTGATCCGAATTGCGTCCCGGCTATATGCACCTGCACTTGATTGGGCCTTGAACAACGAGCGCAAGATCGTCATAGCGGCAGTCATGGCCCTCGTTGCCGCAGGCTATGCCTACACCCAGCTCGGCAAGACCTTTATGCCGACCATGGACGAAGGCGACATCATTGTGAGCGTCGAGGCTTTACCATCAATCAACCTCGATGAAATGAACGCGATCAATGCGCGGCTTCAGTCCGCAATTCTCGCGAAAGTCCCTGATGTCAAAAGCATCGTGGCCCGGACTGGGTCCGACGAACTCGGCCTCGACCCAATGGGCCCCAATCAGACCGATACGTTCCTAGTTCTGAAGCCTGCAGAGGAGCGAAAGACGGCTAACAAATCTGCCCTGATTGAAGAGGTACGGCAGGTGTTCAGCAATTTCCCGGGACTATCGCTCAGCTTCACCCAGCCGATTGACATGCGGGTGCAGGAAATGATCAGCGGCGTTCGCGGCGATGTTGCGGTGAAGATCTTTGGACCTGATATCGCCAAGCTCAATGAGATTGCGAGCAAGTTATCCGCGATCTTGTCCGGTATCGACGGCGCCGAGGACGTCTACACCACTCTCAACGAGGGCGCGCAATATTACACCGTTGTTGTGAATCGGATGGAGGCAGGACGCCTCGGTCTGACTGTGGATGCCATCTCCAATTCGTTGCGCACCCAGATCGAGGGCCGCACGATCGGCACGGTGCTCGAAGAGGGGCGCCGCACGCCGATCCTCGTTCGCGGCAGCGAAACAACCCGCGAGGCTCCGACACTGCTTGCGAGCTTGCCGCTGACTCTGGCCTCAGGTCAGCATGTGGCGCTCTCGCAAGTGGCCCGCATTCATCGGGTCGATGGTCCCGTCGTGGTCAATCGCGAGAACGGGAACCGGATGAGCGTTGTGCGAGCCAACGTTCGCGGCCGCGACATGGTCGGATTCGTTGAGGCGGCCCGGCAGAAGGTCGCGACGGATTTGCCGTTGCCGGGAGGTTACAGGCTCACCTGGGGCGGCCAGTTCGAGAATCAGCAACGCGCGGCCGCGCGTCTCTCCATCGTGGTACCGGTGGCGATCGGCCTCATCTTTGTGCTGCTGTTCACAACCTTCGGTTCGATCCGACAAGCGCTGTTAGTCCTGGTCAATATCCCGTTTGCCGTGATTGGAGGCGTCTTTGCGTTGGTGCTGACCGGCGAATACCTTTCGGTCCCAGCGTCCGTCGGGTTCATCGCGTTGCTGGGAATAGCGGTGCTGAACGGCGTCGTGCTAGTCTCTTATTTCAATCAACTCCGTGCCCACGGGGTGCCGGTAGGTCGCATCGTGGTCGACGGCGCCAAGCGGCGCCTCAGACCGGTTCTGATGACAGCGAGCATCACAGCGTTGGGCCTGATCCCCCTCTTGTTTGCGACCGGCCCAGGGTCAGAGATTCAGCGTCCGCTCGCTATCGTAGTGATCGGCGGACTTCTATCGTCAACGGCTTTGACGCTGATCCTTCTGCCGATTCTCTATCGCCGGTTTGGCGGCATCGTGAAGGGGCCCAAATGAGTGCCGAGTTCATCTGTCTTACGTTGATCACTGCCCGATCGCTCCGCGATGAGCTGTTCGACTATCTCAGCGAACAGCGCGACCTGGTTCCAGGTTTTACGTCCTCTGACGTTGCGGGACACGGTTCCGACGTCCGATTGCAGACATCAGCCGAGCGGGTCAAAGGCCATGCCGACGAATTGATGGTGCAGACAATTATTCATGTGCAAGAGGCGGTGCGGTTGCTTGAACGGTTGAAGACGGCCTTCGAAGGATCCAGGATCGTTTATTGGACCATGCCTGTTTCAGAATTTGGCGCGATCGGTGACGGCGGTGAGCCCTCATCGATGTTCCAACGTTAGGTCCGAGGAGGATACGCGCCTAGTTCTGTTCATGCGAACTCCCGTGGCGACTATCGCGCGAGCAATGGCCGTTATTCTCTTCAAAGCAAGCCCCATGGCATTTTCGTCACTGGCGGCAATCGGTGATCGCCGGCGGGCTGAATGATCCCATTCGATGCAGCGGTGTCGAAAATATCCCGCCGCGGGGGGGCGGTAAGTGTCGGCCCTAACACTGGTAACTGATCGTTACCGCAATGTCTCCAGAAGTAGAACAGATCGATCCCGATCGATTCATTATGATACCAGCCTGTCTACTTGCGCAGGTGCGGCAACATGCGCCTCAAGATATTATCACGAAAAACGATATGATGCACGAGCGCAGCTGTCATATGAAACGCCGCCAAAATCACGAGAAGATTTGCCAGAATCTCGTGCATTTCCTTAATGCCACGCACGAACGTTCTATCGGCGAGCCACGGCGATGGAATTTCGACGAGCCCAAATAATGGGAGCGAATGGCCCTGCGCGAACTGCAGTGCAATACCTACAGTAGGTGTCGCTACCAGTAATCCATAGAGGATATAGTGCATCAGGCGAGATGCTGGATCTGTCCATTCGATCAACCATTTACCGAATTCAGTAATAACATTCTTGGGTGGTGGATTTGCTATGCGCCACGGTATTCGCACAGCTGCGATCACCAAAATAACCAATCCGATCGAGATGTGCGTCGTATGCATCCGGCGTGGGCCGCAGGTGGATTGGGTTATTCGGAATGCCAGCGTT
>ERZ778020.2721-NODE-2721-length-12372-cov-3.898189_pt1 | contig 12372 bp, 11 predicted proteins | sample MGYA00375750_ERZ778020 | MGnify/ENA primary metagenome ERZ778020 (study PRJEB29350, sample SAMN05389818) | bioreactor metagenome | isolation source: Ammonium sulfate bioreactor | place: South Africa: University of Cape Town | collected 2014-03-17 ...
TTGAGATTTAATTTGAAATTAAAATTATGACAAAGAAATTTTCCATCCAAATTTTATCCAACAGCACCGAAATTCGTCATCCATCGATCGATCTTTGGTACAATCTTTTCATCAATTGAAAGTTTTGTTTATTTTTTGTCAAATGTTAGCTCGTTTATTTCGTATTCAAAATCGTACAGCACTCTACGATCGTTTGCATAAAATTTCAGCTTCATTTCTCATCGGTCTCACGGGTGTTGCTTTTCTTGCCGTTTGCCATCAACTCTACAAAGCTAAAACCGAATATTTGCCTGATATTCGTCGACGAGGTCAAGAACGTCTCGAAGCTGCGCTCACTATCCGACAAACTGAAGCTGAACTTGCCGAAGAACAACGTCTAGCTGATAAACATTTTCAATCAAATTCAACAACTCAAAAACAATAATCAATGTCAAAACAAGAGCTCGACGAAGAAAACGGTCCATCATCATCCAACGAAAATGTTACTTTTGATTATCCGGATATAAAATATGAATTTCTCGACAATACCGCCGATGTTCAAGTTCATGCATGGGGTGATTCAATCGAAGAATCATTCGAACAGGTGCGTGACTAACCTATCCCTTAAAACTCATAGTCATAGATAAAACTTTTGTATTGATTTTGCTTTGATATTGAAATAAATATTTTCAAAAATGTCGAGTGTTTTCCTTTGTGTGTCTGTTCGATTATTTTCCAGTTGCGTGCGCAGTTTTTTTTTCTACTTCATTTCCTCATATTAAATCGTTCGATTTAATCTGAGCATGATTCTACAGAGAGGAAGTTCTGACTCAGCATACTAAACAAAGCATTTTCTCAGACTATGTGCTTTACTTTTAATTTTAGGCGGCAATGGGCATGTTTGCATATATGACAGATATTGATCGAATAGAAAATCGTGATATGAAACAAATTGATATAACTGCCGAAGGTGATCTGGAAAGTTTGCTGTATAAATTTCTCAGTGAATGGTTAGAAGTTTATGGAACAGAAGATTATTTTGTTGCACGAAAAATTGAAATCAATTTTTTTGATCGGCAACAATTACGAATTATAGCACGAGGTTATGGCGAAATATTCGATGAAGCACGACATACGAAAGGCACTGAAGTCAAAGCTATAACCTATTCGAATATGCAAATACATGAACAAGCACCAACAAAAGATGTTTACGTCATTCTTGATATTTAAGAATAATTTTCGTTTGCTTAAGATGTTCATTTGGTTTTCTTAGCACATATAAACACGCAGAGTTTATACAATTGATCATCGTTGATTTCCCCGATGACAATAATAAAAAAAAAGAAGTTTTCCTTTTGTTTTTAAATATATTTTTCTTTTTCTTTTCGTCCTTGTCATTTTATTCTATACGAAATAAACGATGATTCAATCACATGGAATAAGAATTCATGTATGTATGATCGCTTGTTGTAGTATGTTAAAGATGAATGCAAATAAGTATATCGCATCCAGAACACAACAAAAAAAATATAAGAAGCGATATAAAAGATAAATCAAACGTTGCACAGAACAGGAATAAAAAAAAACCAAAAAAAGAGGAAGAAGAAGAAGAACTAGTAAGCCTAATAGACAAAGAATGAGACGCCTCAATTTTTATAGATGTGACTGTGCTGATGGGGTTCTTTTTCCTCTGATAATCATCATCATCATTCGCTGTTGCTGTTACTGCTGCTGCTGTTGTTGTCGTTATTGTCTTATTTTATGGAGTAGAGAGCGATGAATAGAAAAAACAGAAGGACTCTCGTTCTTGTTCTCTCTCTTCTATCCAAAAAATCCCGTCTCCTATCTTTTACTATTTGTTCATATATATATATATAAATATATATCTATATATATATATTCTTTTTAGGCTATCGCATCTCATGGTTTTTTTTTCTTTTTTTTCTCTCTCTCTCTTTGTCTCTTTCTCCTAACAAACCTACTCTCTCGGCGGATGTTTGTTTGTGCTATGATGATATCGATTTTCTCGGAACGAGTGTCATTCGTTCTTTCTTCTTTTCCTATTACTTGTGCTGTTGTTGTTAGCTCTCGCACTATGGTGTGTTGATACTGTCAATAGTTTGTTAAGACCAATTGTACTTTTCTTCAGACTGACAAGAACAGCAATACGAATAACAACAACAACAACGACGACGACAGATAAATAAGACGATGATGATCATGATAATCAACTGATTTATGTTACATGCTTCGTTGTTTTTTCGTTCAAATACAATAGACATTTAACATCGGCTTTTCTCTCTCTCTCTCCCTCCTCTTAAAAATTTCTAAAGATTATTATTAACACTGATTATCTCTTTTCTTCGGTTCTATCGAAAGAAAGTACTTTTATTATTCAATTTACAACGACAAAATGATGAATGAAAAGAATAATTCAATGGCTGGCCAGGTAATTAGCTGTTTAAACGACATAAAAAAGTTCGATAATACCAAGAAAATTCAATTAAGACAAAAAGAGCGAGAAAAGGAACGTTTTTCTTGACGAATAAAGTTAACAATTTGCGTGCTTATTCATCAGCTTCTATTTTCTTTTTCGTGTAGAGCTTATTAGCGTCTCTTGTGTGCGTGTTTACAGTTGTCTACCCTAATTTCATGTTCAACGAAGGCATACATTATATATAGATCTATATATAGAAGAAAATAAGATTTTCCTTTGCGTCTTTTCCTTTTCTGGGAATTCAAGACACTATATTAGTTCGTTAATTTAATCGAGTATAAATGTATCGAAATATCCGTCCGGTAAGTTGTTTTATTTATTAAATTTTATTCTTATAAATATTTACTCTTGTTGTTATTATTACTACTACTATTGTTGTTAGTTGCAACAACAACAACAACAACCACAGAAACTCAATTATTCATATCTGATCTGTCAAAAAAAGGAAAGCTGTAACTCATGATAAATAATCGTGTAGAAATAGTCCTATCAACAATTATTTATATTCATCGATTCGTAGTTTTTATTGATAAATGACTGTATAATTGAGTTCAGTGGAATGATTTTCTTTATTCATGCGAAAAATTGATACAGAAAATTTATTAGAAAAAAAAATTCCGAGTACCAATACTAAGAATCTAATAAGAGCAAAATAATAATCTAAGAATCTGACTGAAGCGAACAGATGTTTACTAAGAAGGGATAGCATAGATATACGTTCTTTCTTTTTTTTTGTGTCTTTGCTTTGCCACGAGAAAAAAATCCATTACGCTATGTTTTCATCTCTATCCATATGAATGTTAGAAATAGATTAAGTGAATAAGCGGATGAGATGATTGGATTTTCTAGGAGTTATTATGGTAAGTAACCTTTAATGATAAATGCATTTTTGATATTTAATTTACAATCGAATGACAAAGAAGATAGATATTCACTAGAGAAATTAGAATGACGAACAATAACAATTTGAGATTGTTTTCTCGATGATTGATTAGAAAATATTATTATTCGATAAAGCACTGCGAAAATTTCGTTGATATCATCATATCTATCAACAAAATCGAGTTTCCTATCTTTGACTTCCGTTCTAATTGATATATTCATTAGTTAATCAACGCGAAAAATACAGGAGAGAAGAAAAAAAGTCAATTTTTGATACAATGAAAAGAAATATCTGGTGATGTATATCGGATATGTCATGATTTCTTGTTAGGTCGTTGTAATTTAAGAGGAATAATGTTTTTTAATGTTTTGCTTCGTCATCTGTATGATTGATGTTAGAGAAGACAGCTGTTAAGTAAAGCAGAAACAACGATGGTTTTGAGTGATAGATTTTCTTTTTCGTCTTGTTGTCCTTAAAGAAACCATTAAGATAAAAACAACAAAAGAAATAAATAGCAAAAAGAATATTTCAGTCAAATGTTACCGAAAAAAAAAAGAAAAGAAATAAAACCAAATAGAAATCAATTAGTTTTTCTTTTGGACATTCTGGTCCAGAGAAGAGAGATGTACGTCAAGGACGCTCTTCGCTTTTTTTTGCCATAGAAATCGAATGATAAGCAAACAAAGCAAACAAAGCAAACAAATCAAGATAAATTAATCGATAGTATTTCTTTTCAATACTCGTTTTCCGACTTACAGATGATGATAAATTTATAAAATAACTGCAAAAGCAAAAGACATAATGAATAAATATATACAAAATATTCTCGAAGTTAGCTGATTGCTTTTCGTCTGAATAATAACAATCATAAATATTTTTCTATGTCTGAAAAATTCTATAGCCAAAACGATTGCTTAGAAATAATCACAATCACAATAAGCTCTGTTTTTGACACGTTCATTGGAGGTATTAACCTGAAAAATAATGTTCCTACGTGATTGAGTATTTTTTGTTCAATGAATTTCCTTTCTTATGCGTAGGTTTTCTTTTTTTTTCTTCACATTTACTAGTGATAGAATTGAAAATAACAATGTGTCCGTTTCTACTAGAATAAGAAAACAATCGGAAAGGTCTAGTTGTTTTCTTAAACGAGAAAAGCGAAGAATAAAAAAAAATGTAATTTTTTTTATTCTGAAAGTAATAAAAAGGAAAAAAAAACTCGGCAAAGTATCGATTGATGATTGAACGAATATGGTGAGTTGATTTTGACATAAAAGAGGAAAAATCTCAATAGAATGTTTTTTTTTATGATTTAAACAAATCAAAATATAACGTACTATCTTCTTTTCACCGGATATAGAGAAAAAAGAAATCGATTAGAATAGGTTGAAAAGTTTTAAATTAGGAAAAAAAACACAATAATAAATGTGTCTGAGTCGATTGAGATAAACTAATTCGAAACTATGCCTAGTTGTGCTCGTGTTTTCCTTTCTGGTTTATTGTTAATGCCGGTGAGTAAACTGAAGTTCGAGTCACCCAAAAAAAAGCCATTTATTTGATGATATGTCATTGAAAAAGAAAAGAAATTACATTTCAATTACTATTAAATAGTTTTAAAAAAGAAGAAAAATTAGGTTTTCAATCATTCATCAATTGCGTCTGTATAGTTCTCAAATATACTACAGTCAGGTAATAAATCGAAGCGAATTCATTGAGGCAATTGAATAGTTTTTGTCGATTTATTTGATTTCTATTGTCAATACACTTAAATGCCTTTCGATCTGAACAAAAAGTCCTTGATTGCTAGTAATGATAATAAGAAAAGAGGCAATTAACGAACATTCTACACTCTTATGCTTATTATTTGTTTACTAACGGTAAATCATTCAAATAAGAAAAAAGTAAATTGAACATGGAAACGAAATAAAACTAATTAATACGATCATTCTTTGTTCAATTCAATGAAAAAATAAAAATATACGATTAGTGATCATCTATAAGCTCATCAATCAAGTGCATATTGAACAACATAAGAAGAAAAGAAGGAAAATCACTGAAAACAGTTTCTTTTTTTGTTCTTCTCGGCTTTTTTTTTCATATGTCACTTCAAATAAGTTGTCTTGTTTTGATCTTTTTTTTCTTTAGTTTTTCCTTGTTCTTTATCTTCTTCTGTTTTTTCATCAACGCTTTGAATCGTTCTTAGTTCTCGGTTGAGCAGTAGTCAACGCAGGGCAAACCTAAGCATTGATTTTTATTATTAACTATCCTGGTTTTTGACGTACAAGTACTACTCGTATAGCAATGCTACATGCCTTGGTTATTTCTCTCGTTTTCTGTCACCAATGAAATACACAATTGGGAGCTACCAGTCTTGATCCATATATATATTTATTTATATGTGTGCAATAAAAAAAACCAGAAGAGAAAAAAAACTTGACTGTAGTTGAGATTCTAATAGCACGAACGAGAAAATGTCTAAGAAAAAAAAAAGAATGGGAAAAGAGGAAAAAGAGAAGAATAGAGAAGAGGAAAAAAGTGACAACATCACGCATTCCAGAAATGAAATGTAGATGGTTTTGCCTGAAAATTATGACGAATGAGAGATAACACAAGTGAGAGAACCATCTACATGTCTTCCTGATGTCGGTCTTTGTAGTCGACGTTGTTTCTTCTATTTGTCGTCGTTTTGATCTTATTCCTTCTTTTTTTCCTTTTTTTTTATCGTCATTGTTCCGTTTCAACGGTGACGCTTGACGATGTACATATTTTCTTGACTCTAATTTAATTCCTCAAACATCAGACACGCGCATATATATATATCTCCTCTATTTGGATCTTTCAAAAGAAGACAAATCAAAGAATGGCGACTATGGTTCGTTATAAAGTGAGTTGATTTTGATTTTTAATTCGTATTAGAAAAGAAAGAAATTTGGCTTATTACTTCGATTTTGTTTATAAGTAAACTATTAATCTCAAATATGGATTCTATTTCGCCTACGATATCGATATCATTGGACCTAATAAAGGATTAGCATGCCGTGTTTATAAAAATCTCCATCGAAAAGAAAGAGTGTGAAAGAGAAATTTCTCGAATCAGTGAATATAAATCGTGTTTAATGTCATTGAAATCAACATGATATAGAAATAGAAATAATAGGAATAGAAGTGTTTAGAATCAAAAGAAAACGTTCACGATAGGAAACAGATTTTAATTATTTTCTATCGAAGTCATTTTCTCTGTTTTATTTTGCTTGATTTCTGTCCATTTTCAAAGATAGTCAAATGAACGTCATTTTCTTCTCGACTTTTTCTTTCTTCTTCTTCTTCTATTGTCGAACGATTTCCGTTAATAGAGTTGCATATTCATTTTAGTTCCAATCGATTTCTTTTTTTTTCCTTGATTTTTTCTTCTTCTTCGTCGTCGTCGTTTTCTTATTTTGCTTTTTCATCATCACGATCTTCATCGCGTATTCTAACAACTGTTAATTTTTTTACCATAAGAAAACTACTCTTGATGTTTGCATCGCAACAACAACAACAATATGAAGATGAGACAAAAAGAGATGACACGAGTCTATTTCAATGTTGTTCTTTCTGTGTGGTGAGCTATTGAAAGAATTCTTCTCTCGAGAAACAGATCAATGAGAATATTTTCGTTCGATTTTTATTTGAAAATAATCGATTTGATTTCGGTTTTTCTATCATAGGAATTGGTCGGTGGAACGAGTAAAAAACAAAATTGGAAAGGCTTAGGAATAGCCTTTGTGGCTATTACAGTTATTTGCCTATTTATTCTTCTTGCAATATTCATAACACGCAATCGTATGTTATTTTCTATGAGCAAAAGATTCATTGACTTATTGTTATTAATCATCTAGGTCCACCACCACCTCCACTTGATCTGATTCCACTAAGTGAACAAGATATATTCAATATTAAAGTTCCTGAGCCGTAATTGACTTATGTTTTTCAGAGATTCGAGTTTTTATTTTTGTTCGTAGATGGAATGGAACTTGGATATCGGATACAACATTTTTCTATCTCGATGCAAATGATTCAATTTATACCTATAACTGTGATACTTTAAAAGATGAACTATTAATTCGAAAGAATATTATTCAGCATAATTATATGAATCAAAGTTTGGTGTCACCAACAGCCAAATATGTTCTCATACCGAAAGCTCGAGATAGAGTTTGTTACAAACAAAATACAGACGAATGTATTGATTTTTTTTGCTTAGGTGCATCGATATTATACAGATTATGAATTCGATCTATACGAAAAATCGAAAAAAATCGCTTCAATCGGTCTTCCTGACGGACGAATTGTACCTTTGTCCGCTGTTTTATACTCTCTTAATGACAATTATTTTGTAAAATTTTGATATTATTAAACAACTCAATCGATCTCTTGACTTTTCTTTTGCTTCTAGGCGTTTATTCATAAATTCAATATTTATCTCTATGATATCTCGCGAACCAATACCATTCAAGTGACATTTGACGGAAATCGAGAAACTATGCATAATGGTCTCATCGAATGGATTTATGAATGTAAATAATCTTTGATTGATTGATTGATTGATTTCTCTCATACTGATAATTTAGATGAAATTTTCAAGCAAAATATTCTTTTATATTGGTCGCCAAATAATCGTTATTTAGCATATATAAAAACGAATTTAAAAAACGTTTCATTATCTCATTTTCTTCGATATGATTTCAAAAGTAGAGATAATGATTTGTATTCGATTCCTTACCCAAAATATGGTGATATATTGCCAAGTTTCGATGTTTACATTTACAATATCGAATCAGGAAGAACTCAACGTGTTCCTCGACCAACTGAATACGAACAATTGTAAATAACAACAAAAAAAATCAACTTCATTTGTTTGTCTTTCTTTCTTTTTTAGAACTTCGGATTTTTATATCTATCATGTCGTTTGGTATTGTGATACATGTTTAGCTGTTGTCTATGGAAATCGTGGACAAAATTCTAGTGTCATTCAATTATATGATATTCAATCGAGAAATCATGATAATATCGTATTCAAATCTCGTTTTGTCGAAGAAACACGCAAAGGTTTTCTTGCGCCACGTTTTCTCAAACCATTTTTTTCTCCATTGGGTATCTATGGTTTTATCGTGCGATTCGAATCATCAGCAACAAATGAAAAATCATCGATTAAAGCTCATCCGTACATAGCTCGTATTCATTTCGATCAAGCCGTATGTTTTGAATATTTATGAAAATCAATTCAATTTTCTCGTTTAGCATCCACAAATTGACACGAGATCACCATCGAATATCTACGTTGATGAGATCATTCATGTTGATAGTTACAATCAAATCTATTTTACAGGTTCGAATTTAAACAATCCTTTAGAACGACAAGTCTACCGGTAGGAGAAAACGGCAGAGATCTTTTTCTAAAATAAAACGCTGAGATCTGTGCGAAATAGATTGAACTATATGGATGATAAATTGGAAGCGGAATGTCTTTCGTGTCAACAAGGAAATGATTCGTGTGAATATGCAAATGCAAAGTTTAGTTCGGGAAAAGGAAGTTACTATATTTTGGAATGCTATGGATCGACAATTCCGTTTTCGACGTTATACAGTCAAACAGAAAAACTCGGTAGAAAGAAAGAATGATGTTTTTATTGAACTAAAATTCGTTTCTGCAATTTTAGCATTGATTAATGAAAATCATCCATTTCGCGAGTGGATTAGTAATCGTTTAATGCCCTATGTCGATTATTTCGCCGTGCCATTAGATAAAAAGAATACAGGTAATTCGATTTATCTCGCATATTCTCTTCGAAATATTCTTTGATAATTAGTCGGCTATGGAATGATTATCTTACCGCCAAACTACAATCCAAATGAAACGATTGCGTCCTATCCTGTAATTGTTTCAATGTAAAACTAAATTCTTTCTTTTTTTTTTCTTGATTATTTAATAAAAATTTATTTTCCATAGAAATGATCAATTATATGATCAACGTGTGACGAAAAAATATGTTCTACCGTTAGTTGAATTCGCGCAAGTCACACAAGATAATGTTAGTATCGTGTTTTTCGATTCACATGGAAGCCGAGGACAAGATGAAGATTATTTAAAAAATCAATCACCAACTTGGTTCGAACGACAATACGATGATTATATCAAACTTGCACAGTATGACAAATAGTTTGAGGGTGTTGAAGATTCATTTCTCTTCCTCTTCGTAGACATTTGAAATGGAATGAAAGGAAATTTAATGGTACATTAAATGACACGCGATTTGGACTTAAAGCGCGGGTAAATCTATTTTTTGCGTTGAAGAAAAACGGATGTTTAGCGTGATGCTTTTCTAGGGACCAGCTGCAACGATTGCTTTGAAATTATTAGAAGATCCGAGTAACGACGAATATATCTGTGCTTTTCTCGAGTCACCAGTCAATGATTTAACTCATTACCGTAGGATCTACTAAAAATAACATCCGATCTTATCTTGTTATTTAGATGCGGTTTATACCGAACGTATTCATGGAATTAAACAAGCTGTTAAAACTGTAATTTAATTGATTTGATTTTTCGGAATAAATTTAACTTTGTTTTTTAGTCTCGAAAGTCAAATCTTCCGAATAAAAGCATCGCTATTGTTCATGGAACAGCCGATGGTAATCAAACGTTTCTTTCTTTGCCTATTTCGAATCAATATCATTTTTCAGAGGATGTACATTTCAAACATTCAGCTGCATTAGCTAAGACATTCATCAGTACTGATATTAAAAAATTTGAATACAAAGTAATTCAACAAAAAACTGCTCATGAAATTAAAAATTGCTCTTCTCTTCTCTTCAGGTTTATCCAGATGCTGATCATGATTTTGAGAAAAATTCAATTCTACATGATGATTATTATTATTTTCAACGACATTTCTTTCAAGAATGTCTTGGTGCACGAGTAACCAAAGAACGAAAGTTAATAGTCCCCGAAGAACACGATTAGTTCTTGAATATGACAAAATCAACGCCCGGTGACTCACTGACTGGCTGACTGACAATCGGATTAAAACAAATCGAAGACGTTTCGATTTTCCTTTGTTTTCTCTTCTCATTCTCTATTTTACATATTCAATATCTTTTTTGGTCAGCTCAAATTATTTCTAGGAGCTTATTATCTTTATTGTAAATTTCAATTTCTTTTTTTTTTCGTTCTTCGGTGTTTGATCTTTTGTTTTTTTTTCTCTTTCCCAACGAAACAAAACTGACAGACAAAATATTGTTCAGATAGACATTTTAAAAAAATCGAGCAGAACCTATTAATATCAAGTTTATCTATCGGATGATGATTGATTCAGAAGTTGACTATTATATCGCTTTAATGGCCAAATCTAAATAAAAACTATTCTATTGAATTCATAATAAATCTGTTGTTACTCTTGCTAATGTTCGTCCTTCGATGAGACCTATGGGTAGAATTTTAATTTCTTGATTAGTCGAATCATTTGTTAATAATTCAATTGCAACACTTCCCTTTGGAATCTATTCAACGAATATGAAATAAGATTAAATTAAAATCCAGTTATTTACTCGAACAAATTTCACTCGACAATTCACTGGATGAACATTAATATCCTCATCGGCAAATGCAATAATACGTCCGAAGATTTTCTCATGATGATCGTCCGGTGATACTGCATAAATCAAGTTATTTCTATACTAAAATCACGTTAGATTCATTGATGCCTTCACAACTTTTCATCAATAGCAAACTTCTACCTATGCAATTTTAATCGATTCCATAAATCTAATAGGATAATATCTCCTGATTGAAAGAGAGAATTTTCTGTTGTTTTTAATTGAATAAAATCAACGAAAAATCTCTGCATACAATAACACGAAACTCCGCCATAAAGATACCAAGTCAACGATTTAATCAACGATCTCATTGAACATCTATAAATAAAAATTCATTCTCATATTCATTGTTGTTTTTTTCTTTTCTATATTTGCTGTATTTCGTGTGTTGTTTTAATCAAATTATTATAAAGTTTTTTTGTTTTTGTTTGAGGATAAATAAACGTTTACACAAACACACTTTTCGAAAAAAAAATAGTTCAACAAATTAACTGACATAAAGAAAATAAGAGAAAAAAAGAAGAAGAAGAGATGATAATAAATAAAGAAAGAGAACAAGAGAGAATCCATTATGTTTTTATTCAACCTGTACATAATTTAATAGTAAATAAAAAAAAATTAATAATTATCGAGCAGTTAAACATGCACATAGAAAGAAGAACATCGGTCGATATATAGATTATTGTACGAGGCGACAATCAAAACATGTTATTGCATATGTATATATCTGATATTTCTCTCTCTCTTGCGTTAAGACTATTTCTTTAATGAATAATAGTAATAAGAATAATAATAATAAGAAGAAGAAGAAAAAAAGAAATTATGAATTTGAATTATCTGACATAAGTTAGAAGAATAAGAACACCGGAAGATGAAAAGATTTTTGTTAAATTTTAATCTTCATTTTCGCTGCTGTCAAATTTAAATTGACCAGGAGATTTTCGACTAGAAATCAAATTCGAATATATATGAGAGAATGGCAATAGAATTCGAAATTTACAAATCAAGATGATCATCAGAAATTTCTTCATCTGAATCGGAAGGGAAAAGACGAACACGTAATGGATCACCAACAATTGGTGGTGGTGGTGGAGTTCTAAATAGAATAGAATTAGTTTTTTTTTTTCAATTAAAATTAGTTTTGTCAATTGAACTACATTCGAGAATGATCATGAATCGAGTGTATTCGAAATTCATCTATGAAAAACAAATTCATCGATTTCAAAATTCTTAAAACAAAAAACAAAGAAACCATCTGATAGTTCATCATTACAACCAGCATAATTCGGTGGTCGTTTCGGTTTTTTAATTGGTGTACGACAACCATGACTCGCAGGCGAATCATTTCCATCAGTGGATGGAAGTAACTATTTCAAAT
>ERZ778020.2726-NODE-2726-length-12356-cov-3.772214_pt1 | contig 12356 bp, 10 predicted proteins | sample MGYA00375750_ERZ778020 | MGnify/ENA primary metagenome ERZ778020 (study PRJEB29350, sample SAMN05389818) | bioreactor metagenome | isolation source: Ammonium sulfate bioreactor | place: South Africa: University of Cape Town | collected 2014-03-17 ...
TAAAAACTGATTTTTTAAAAATTTTTGACCAAAAAAGAGGGGGGTGTACCCTTAAGTGAAAGATGTAATTAACTGCTTTCCTATACTATGAACTCCATTGTACTCAGAAAAACGGTAAATTTATACAAAACTTTTGTAAATTAGAAACTCAAATCTTAAAAAATAGAAATCAGAGGGTCGGAAAGTATAAATTATAAATAATAAAAATATAGTTGATTGTCTTCGTCAGTATCTATAGTAAACTTCGCAATTATTGCCAGTAAACTGATTGATCACAGATATAGAATCATTTCTCACAAGTAAGCACTTCATATTTTTAATTTAATTATAATCCATCTTTTGACAGAGATATATACACTTGCGACGAATTGTTCAGTTATTCTGCTCTAATATGCATTCGCTATTATTATATAACCTGGTCGCAGTAATGGCAAAATTCGTTCATATTTCAGCTTTCTAAGATAAATTTTATTTACCAACGCGATAAAATATAACAAAAAAATTCGGGACTAAAAGTTAAATGAAGAAACGCAAGTCGTTCTTAAAAAACCTTTGATCCCAAACTGTTGATTTAAAGTATGTAGAGTGAAATTTAAATTGTGTTTTAATCACCACCAGGTGCTGAAAGTGGACAACCATCAGTTGTTTCGAAATGATCAGTGACTCCATGAAACTCAGCAGGATTACTATTGGCGCCGCAACAACAAGTACAGCAATCCAACTCTCCACTTTCTACGACGGCATCGTATACATAAGAACAAGGCTCCCCTGTATAATAGCACTGAAGAAAAGGAGTAAAAGAACCGGAAAAAGGTCCAACAAAACCAAGAGTACCGTCTAAATTCTGGCATTGACAGTCAAGTGCGTTAGTCGTTGATATGATAAGTAAAGCTATGATAATACTTGAGACCACCGTTAATTTCATCGAAGACACTTTTCCAATAGAAATTTACTTGTACACTCTGTTCGTTTGAATAAACAACTAATATTTAATATCGACTTGTCATTGTTGTATTTATATGTTTCGATGTACGCATGGTATTTATTTTTTAACTGTTTTTCTCTACCATCTTGTACTATTTTGCGACCTCGAATGGCCTTGTTTTTCACTGATATTTGAATTGACTTTATCGTTCTACGCTATTCTTAGATAATCACGAGAGAAAGAAAAAAAGTGTCCCACAATATTTTATGCATGAAGATAAACTTGGATACGACTGAATGACTTTCTTCGTTTTGTACATTATGAAGACCAATCATATATGGCAGATAGTTATGAAAAAGTATTTTGTATCACTGTTTATGAGTAGCACAAGATCTACCCTCCTGCGCACACACGCGCTCACGAAGCAATTTTCGTATTTTATTAAAGAGCTTCTCGTTGAAATATTATATTTTTCAATAATTTTATCAATATTACTGCATCTCGCACATTCAAATCAATGGATTTATTTCGGATTCTGTTGCTTTTTGTCTGTTTGAGAAGATATATTTAACGAATGACTTGAAATTGTTTATTTATGAACAAAACAATAGAAAATTAATTAGTTTTTAATAGAAATTCGTAAAGTGTCCAAGCAGTTGCAGCGACAAGTGTACGACGAAATGCTCGAATAAAAAATCCACGTGCAAAACCGATCAAACCGTCAGTCTATTAAAAGAAAATCGATCTAGATAAAATATAACCTTGTTTTTTGTTTTATTACTTGAAGAATTGATTTGATTGTTATATGAATATTTTGATAATCTGCTGGAGCAACTTGTCGATAGGTTTTAATCACATCAGCTGGTTGAGTGATGAAAGAAGCGATCAAGCCAGCAGCAACACTAATTGATGCTTGAGATGTAAACCAAGACGCATCTAAATCTATTTAATTTATTTATCATTGAAATGAATATATTTACTTGAATTAAGTGAAAAAACATCTTTCAATTGCCGATATGACATATAGTAAATACCAGAAAACGGGAGATCACGAGCTAGAGTTGGAAGAAGTCCAGCATAAAATCCTAAATAAACATTGATAAATTTCGAGAGAAATTAAACGCAATAAGAAAAAAAAACAACCTTTGAAACCATATGTTGAATAGACATGTTTTGCAACAACACTCATACTCATTGACGTATATCTCGAACTCTAAATAATATAACTACGGTTTAGATTTATGATTTAAATAATGATGATTTTAATTCACTTCGAGTCTTGCTTTGATTAATGTGAATGGAAAAACAACGAGATCAGCGGCACCACGCGCCAAAGCACCACAAAGTCCATTGACAAGAGCTGTTTGTTGAATTTTTCTAATCGAACAAATTCGAAGGAAAGATAAATGTGCATAGAAATTGGCATAGATCAGATCATTTTACGGTATTTTTTCTTTGAATAAATTGAGCAAATGAAAGTAGACAGCACTACCGGGTACAGCACGAATCAATGACTAAAAAACGAGATATTATTCATTAATAGAAATCTTTCGACAATATCTAACCGGCGTTAGTCCACGCCAAAGACGAAAGACTGAATATTCCTGAATAGTGTGTTTAGTAATTGAGCCTATGGAACGCTTTGAAACTCTTGAATAGAATCAATAATCGAAGTTTCAATTTCCAAGCAAACAAATTCGTTTACCCTATTTTCGGTTCTTGTATCTGAGTTTTAAGAAAATCTAATGGTTGATACAATGTTGTTGTGATAAATGCACTCGCTCCTCCAGCAATCAACGGATGCAAACTGGATGGTACCACAGGACTAAACAGATTTGTCATACAAAAAAAAGCATTTTTCTTTCTTTCACCTTGTCGTCATTATCTAATCATATCTGAAAATTGAGAATAATAAAAAAAAAACAAATGAGTTTCTATTTGTCTGATTGATGTTTATTAGAACATTCGATAGAAACAAAATATTTCCTAAGACGAGTTACGAAGACAAAAAAAATAGAATAATCATTCAATTGTTGTTAGTCGAATATCGCTCGTTTGATCTTTTGAAAGAAACCATCTTTTTCTTTCGGTTTTTCTTCTAAATCAAAAGATCACAGATAAAAGAATTGAGCTAAAATTTTCAATTACCAGGCTTCGCTTTCGAAGAACCATTGACTGATCCTTTGGCATCTTTATCGAGGTCTGAAAAAGCTACCATTAATTTTTTCTGTTCAGAAGTTAATTGACTAAATAATAAGAAGATTCCGTTTGAAAATCTTTGTCATGTCCGATGAAAAAACCTACGTTGGAATCTTGATTTTAACATGAACATAATGATCACCTGCGCCCGAACCTTGAAGACGTTTTATACCTTTACCAGTCAATCGAAAACGTTGATGAGATTGTGTTCCAGCTGGAATCTGAATAATAAATTCACTTTTTTGAAAAAAATACATGGTAGATTTACTTCTAAAGTCTGTTCGCCATTTATTCCTTGAACTTTTACAATTCCTCCGAGAGTTGCTTGTGCAATAGATATTTCAATATCACTATGAATATCTTCTCGATCTCGTCGAAATGTGTCACTTGGTTTCACACGAAATGTAACAAATACTTCGGATGAACCAAGTTGAACTCTCATTGCTTGACCATCATCAACACCTTCGAAAACAAAACGATGAAATCAAAAGAGAGGAAATCATTCGTTACCGGCTGGAACAGGGATTTCAACATATTTTTGTTGTATTGTTCTTCCTTTTCCTGAACATTCATAACATGGTTTAGCTATGATTTCACGTCGACCATGACATGCTCGACAAGTTGCACGCATGTAAAACGGTCCTGTCTGAATCGTTTCCATGCCCGATCCTCCGCAAGTTCGACACGCCTGAGGTTGAGTACCAGCCGCACAACGAGTACCTTTACATACTGGACATGCATCAACAATTCGTACATTAACATTTTTCGTACAACCACGAACAGGTTCTTGAAAAGTTAAATCAAGACCTAACTGGTATAAATAATAAATACTTTTCTTTTTTTTTATCAATGATCAATTCATCATTAGTCTTACTAGAGTAATACCTTGTCGATCGAATTGATTCTCTTCCGGTTCATCCATCCATTCATGATTACTGAATCCAGCTCGGCCAAATGCCTCGCCGAAAATCTTTCGAAATAATTCTTCAGGATCAACTTGTGCTTGATAATATTCGTAGCCACGAAAACCTCCTTGATTGGGATTCGTAGCACGACCTGATGAACTAGCACCGGGATATGATGATTCTTCATTTGAACTAAATGGATCTCCACCCATGCCGTATGAATCATAATTCTTTCGTTTAGTTTCATCACTTAAGACTTCGTAAGCTTCGGAGACTTCTTGAAATTTTTTCGTTGTCGCAGCATCCTTCTTATCAGTCGTATCTGGATGGTACTGTTTTGCTAACTAGAAGGACAAAAATTTTGAACTAAAAACTCGAGAAAAATGCATATATACTTTATAATAGGCTTTTTTAATGTCTCTTGCGGTTGCTGTTTTAGATACCCCTAAAACTTCGTAATAATCTTTCTTATCTCGTCTAGTTGATGTATGAAAAGAACGTATATGTAGATTGGAAGAAGCTAAAACGAGTAATTCAATTTAGTAGAACAATTAAGAATACAAAACATACGAGTCAAAATTTGCGGATTTAAACTAGAAAAATGAGTTTGAAATAGCCATGATTTTCGTGTTAAATTAGCTCGAGAATATCTGACTAATTGCTTAGAAATCAACGGAGATAAACGAATGACAGTATTTGAACATAACAACATTTGAACAATAATCAATCAAGCTTGATTGACGAGGAATTTGGATTTCGGCATCAGTTTTGATATTTTTTCATCATTGGGACAACTAAATGGCCAATCCAAAATGATCGAACGTTTCGTGTGCAGAAATGCAAAAGGTAATGACATCTATCGATGATCGTACGTGGGAGATACTCAAAAATTAATAGTTCTTCCCCAGCCGAGGCGTTATGCGTACATATGATTTCTATTATATAAAGTACAAATCAACTTTAATTTCAAACAGAAAAAAAATGTTATTAATAATCATGCTTTTGATATCAGTGAATGTGATATCTGGAAGATATGTTGATCCTAATTGTGGATGGAGTAACGAAGCATATCGTGCTGCTGGCGATTGGACAACTGATACTGAATCTGATGGTCTTATGCAGCCAACAAATGCTGAACCGTGTGAATATGCTGTAGAAATTCATGGGTTGAAACCTGATAAACAATATCATTGGAGAGTTGTTATTGGTGATTCTTTGAACGTCATTTGGGGTTGTGTTGGTAGAAATGGACCCGATTGTCAATTTCAAACTCCTACGGGTTCCATTCGTCTTAAAATCGTCGGATCTTTTGCATATCCATTAACTTCAGAAGTCATAGACAACTCTCCAAGAACGCCTCAATCGACCTCATCGAAGAAAGTCTTCGCACATTATATGGTTGGATTTGCTTATGGTTCTGATCAAAGTTTTTTCGATGCTCAAATAAAAAGAGCACAAGCAGCAGGTATCGATGGTTTTGCTCTCAATGTTGGAAGCAATGATTGGCAACCAGCACGAGTAGCAACAGCTCTCGATGCAGCAAAGAATAACGGTGATTTTGTCATGTTCATTTCATTCGATATGGCATCACTTCCATTTACTAACGAAGCTCTTGCTCGCTTTCATTCCGTTGCTAATCATCCGAACTATTATAAAATCAATGGTCGACCATTCTATTCGACATTTGCTGGTGAGAATGGAGGTGATGATTTCTGGTCAAATTGGAAAACATCCAGTGGAATAAATCCTTATTTTTGTCCCAGTTGGCCAAACTATCCAACAAACAATCTACTTCAATCTCATCCAGTTGCTGATTGTATCTTTACTTGGAATGCTTGGCGTGCACCTAACTCAGGACCCGATGCTAGTTTCGATACAATCGGTGATCGTGATCTGCTAGCCAGTGCTCGAGCTACTAATAAACAATACATGGCACCTGTTGCTCCATGGTTTGCAACACATGTTTGGGGAGATGGTTTTTCGAAGAATTGGATCTATGGTTCAGAAACTCTCCTACCAGAACGATGGAAACAAATCATTTCACTTCAACCTGATTTCGTTGAAATAATCACATGGAATGATTATTCGGAATCTTCGTATATTTGTTCGATTAGTGACGATTTACCTATAGATATGGGCGGTATCAAACAAATGATTACTGTGCCTCAAAATATGAATCATGATGGTTGGCTTGACCTTTCTCGACACTATATTCAATGGTATAAAAACAATGTACGACCAGAAATTATTAACGATCAATTCTATTGGTGGTATCGTATACATTCAAAGAATCAAGTCGAAGGTGAACAACCTCAATATCAAAACGATGCTAATGACTGTATTGTTATTCATTCGATTGTTAAAAATATCAGCCCACTCGGTGGTCAATATACAGTTATTGTCGATCTTAATGGCTCGAAAACTGAATATAAAATCACCGAATTAGATCAAACAGAATGTATTCCTTTTCCGACTAGTCTCGGTTATGTGACAATTTCACTCGTAGGTCCTGATAATACGATCTGGTGGACGAATGATAATAATGTTCGTCAACAAAGCAACGGCAATAATTTCAATGCTTTTGTTAACAGTCATAGTTTTCAAAGTCCGTAACATTTTCTTTTCATAGCAAAAAGAAGAAAAATTGATATTCAAAATAGATCTCTTATCTGGAAAATGTATTTACATATCTGACATTTAAATAAAAGCAATCTATTGAAAAGAGACTCATATCACTCAACTTGAAATGAGAAAACAAAAACAATCAGACATCTATTTTCATTAAATTCAATCGACATAAAAGATTGCTTGCACTAGAAATTCACTAGTTCAAGTGTTTCTTCGATTCAATCATTTTCTCATTCTATTCATTCATTCATTCGTTCGTTCGTTCTCAAATTTTCCCTTCAGATACATACAAACACTTGACTAATGCTGTTTTTTTTTCGTTTCTGTTCTATTTCTATTTATTCATTCTCCATATTTCACATGCTCACGATAAAAATCTTTCTATCTATAAGTAACATATAACTATAAAAGTAATGCAAAAATAGTGCACCAAAAAACCTTTCGATATCATAAAAAGTATATTCGCCGAGTACGGTAATTATATGTTGATGTTTATTTCGAGTTTCGTTTTTTTTCTTTTACTATTTCCGTGCGAAAATCATTTAATATATTGTGTTTTTTTTGGTCTATTCGTCGTCATCATTATCATTATTCTAATTAATCATAAACAAAATATCTTTATGTAAATACATAAAACTGCTAACATTTACTCAACTATAAAACATTATGTTTGAGAGAATGCACGGACAGGAAGATAGAAAGGACGACACGAACGAACATTTCGCATTTATAAAACAATCATGAATAGAGAACATTCTCTATGTCGAGAAAAAATAACAGAGGAAAAGACGAAAAGCAAGCACGAACGAAATAGAAAGCAAATAGTCTTTCTATGTAGCGTTGTGTATGTGTGTATGTGGAAGGAGGAGCAAGGAAAAAAAGAAAACACCTTGGCTGTATTCGCTCTTTGGCAAACAGGCACGTCAGTCAGCAACTATTTTCGTCGACAAATTCACGTTCTCTCTTATTTCGTTTCGTTTCGTTTTTTTCTTTTTTTTTGCCAATACGCAGCCGTTTGTTGGTCGAGTAATCATGGCTAAAAGTGTTTCACCGTAACATTTCTCTCATTTTTTTCTCGATGTATTTATATAAGTATTCTTTATGTTCGCCGCTTTTCATTCGTCTCTATATAGGCAAGTAAAAGAACGAGAAAAGCGAAATGTATAGTGTTCCGTCTTCGAGATTCCTATTCGAATATCAAATATTTTTCTCACTTGCTATACAGAACAACAAAATAAGACTGCACACATACGAAAAAGTAATAGGTGAATACGCATAGAGTACACGACGACGACGACAACAACAATGAACAATAGAATCAGTCTTGAGTATCGAATTTCACTGTGTGTGTGTGTGTGCGTTTCGATAGTGTAAAATAAGATAGTTCACTATGTATGTATGTATGTACGTTTGAATCTTTTTCGTTTCGAAAATTTTCGTTCTTTTTCTGATAGATTAAAGAAAAATATTTTCGGTCTTTTCTCGATCTCATACTTGAGACTTAATCAAAAATTCCGATAAAAAAGCCCATACGAGAAACACAGAGAGAGACAGAGAGAGAAAGAGCGAATAAAATCTCTTTATAGTATTTTTCTTTTCTGGCGTTTTTTCTTCTTCTTCTTCTCTTCGTCGATAGTATTCGTTAGAAATTCATTCTCTAATGTATACCAATGGTTTTCTTTCGTTCGAACACAAGCAAACATATATATCATCCTATTGAAATTGTAATGAACGTCTATTATTCATTCGAACACGATATGCAAGGTAGACATGTATATACATATCGAGAGAGATGAAAATTCATCGTATACATGTTCTCTTTATTCATATATACATACGAACGAAAGAGAACAAACGGGAAAAATGAATTTTACTATACGAATGAATATATATATGTGTGCGTGTATGTATATATCTAATGTGTTCAATGAACGAAGGTATATACAAAGTAAATAGAGAAGAAAAAACGAAAGAGAAGAAAAAAACGAAGAAAAAGACGCGAAAAGAAAAGAGAAAAGAACACGATGTAAATTTTCGAGCAATGAAAATTTCAATGTAGACACACACATACGTCTATATTTATGTATATAGAAACGAAAGAAGGGAACAGAACGAATGCTCGAGAGTTAAGACACTTAACTATGCTATCTCTTGTGTTTTTTTTGCCTACACATTTCATCCTCTAAAGGCCAACGAATGTGTAGTGATCCTTTATTTCGTTTGTTCGTTTCGTTTTTTTCTCTCTGCATCGTCATTATCTTGATTTTACATAGATTTTTTTCATCTCTATTGGAAAATCTTCTTCGATTCAATCATTAAATATCTCATTATTGTACATGACATTTTCTGTTTTGTGCGACAGGTTTTTTCTCTCTTACTCTCCTTTACATTCATTCATTCTTCCATCCATCCATTTTTTTTTTGAACAATCTTTTCCATTCAATCGATTGATCAGACATACTACTTTTTTTTCTTTGTCATAAAAAAAATGAAAGTTAGAATATGACGAGATACACCAGCTGTGGAAAACAGCTGTTTCACATTTTTATGATCTTCATCTCATCATTCACTTGTTATTTCTATCGACATATTTTTATTTTTCAGAAAATCGCTCGTTTTATGTACTTGTTTTAAACAGTCGAAGAAGACACAAAAAAAACCACCATGAATACATTGGAAATGCAACAACAGTTAGCTGATCAACGTCGCGGTCGATATGTCCGTGTTAGTGATACCGATCGACGACAATTGATCGATACGTATAAGAAAGGCGAAGATTTTATAGCGTTAGCAAAAAAACTAAACATCAAACGATCTACAGGTAAAGACCTTTGTGCACCAATTACTTTTCGAAGTTTTGTACCCATCCGATTAGTTAGCTAAAGAAAATCAGGTGACAGAGAGAAAATAAAAAACGAAAGCGAAGAAAACGCATTTACGTACATTATATTTTTTTTTCTTAGCACGAAGTATCCTTCGAACATACATCGACGAAGGACGTGTATCGGCAAAACAACGAGCTGGAACACGCCTTCGTTTTATAACCGAAGACGAAGCTGAAATGATTCGAGAAATGAAACGTCGACATCCATTAATAACCATCGGTCAAATACAAATGCGTTTACAACGCACATCAAATCGTGTTCTGAGCAAAGCATCAATTTCACGTATATTGACAAATAGTATACGTTTGGGCAAACGTGCCAAACGTTCGAATGGCGAGTTCATCGATGAACAAGATGGCATGAATGAATTCACGCAGTTATCGTCAGACGATGGCACAGGTGGAGGAGTTTATATTGATGATGGAGTTGATGATGACGACGATGACGATGAACAAGAAATGTTGGAAACCAATCCAGCATCGCAAAATTTGGATGATTTTCAACGATTTATGCTGAGAAAAACGAGTGTTAATGGTGATGAATCGATGGAAAATGAAGATTTAGATGGATACGATGGAGCAAATTATATGCACGCTTATCGAGCGATTGGTAGCGAAGATGAAGATGATGTAAAATTCGAATATTTGTTTTCTTTTGTTGAAAAATTTGAGCTGTTTATTGTTTAGCTATCGGAAACAGATGAAAACGAAACGAAATCATCAGGTGATAACGCTGTATCAAATCCAGGTACCAATGGTAAATTGATTTGATCGATTTTGTTTATCTTGATTTTGAATATTTTCATAGAAAATCTTCCAGCTTCGAATGAAAACGATAGTTATACTCAAGTTAAAACTGAACCTGTCTGCGTTTTCGTCAATCGAAATTTCGATTCATCAGATAGCGAACCCGAACCAACCAACGACGAAACCATTAGTAAAGCGTAAGCAAAGTCTCTTTTTTTTTCAAAATCCTCATTCCTTTTCTCGATCATTCAGTCCTGTCAGTGCTCATTCGACAGCTAACCGTCGCATAAAAATCTGTCCAATCTGTGGCGAACAAAATTTCTCTCGTTTATCTCATCATTTAACTGTCGCACATAATCTCAATCGTGCCGAAAGTCTCGCTCTACTTGCCTATCCCGATCGAAATAATAACAATACTCATTCATCGATCGCTACAGTTAGCGGTAGTTCTCCAATAAATTCCACAGCCAATCAATTCGATAAAAGTCCTCAACAAACTCCAATTAGTATTAACACAAATAACCAACAAATAACATCAACACATTCGTCACCGTCGATACATGATACAGAAAATCGTGTCAATTTAATACAGTCATCACCGACAGAACAACAATCAGCAAATGGCCTGTCGATCGACGGCAAAAAACGTCTTCTCTGTCCATGTTGTGATACATGGGTGTTGAATTTAACTGATCATTTGATAAAAAAACATCATCTCTCTTCGAAACAAGAACGTTTGCCATTTTTACGCTTAGCTCGTAATCGACAATCGGCTGTTAACGGAGAAAAATCATCGACAAATTCATTTCTAATCAGTCCTCTTGATCAACAACAACAAACAAATTCAAGCGAAGCAAATAAAAAATATCAAAATATTATTAAAAAATATCAAAAAAAACCTTTCTACTCTCATCCGGCATCGTCATCATCAACTCTACTAAATCAAGAATCATCAGCAACAAATTCCAATCAAAATCTCTTAGCAATTACAAATCCAACAAATTCATCAAAACAAATTTCTCCATCGAGAAGTTCGAGCAAAGATGTAAGCAAAACAACGCCCTCAAGATCACCTACTTTTATTTTTCTTCTTCGCAGGGAAATGTCCATCAAAAATTCGAACAACGTCTGTCTGTTTTTCGTCAACAATTCGCCGTTACTGTTGCCCTACAAAATTCCCTCATGCAACAAATGGAATTGTTACAAAAAAGTTTCGTTTCAATTGAAGATGAATGGAATGATATGAAAAACGAAATTGTCGAATCGATTTCGTAAATACACGGAGAAATCATCTTTTCAATGCAAAGAGATAATAATCAGATATACGAATTTTTTTCTTCTTGGGCTAATATTCGTTTTTTTTGTATATAATCGAAACTTATTCAGTTCATTTTTGTTTTTTTTTGTTTTGTTTTTAGTGAGCAGTAAAATGCTTCGAACATTCCGTTATAATCTGTAAAAACACACACACACACATACACATACACGCACGCTTAAACTCTAAGACATGTTGTTTTTTCTTTTCGTTTTTATTTGTATCTTTGAATTTTTCAAAAGAAAGTATCTCGAATGCTTCATCATCTTCTTCTGTTTTCATTTTAAAAATAAACTGCATACATCTTATTTAAATGAAAAAAAAAATGTCTAGATGTCGTTCGAGGATGATTCATAAAAGAAAAAAACCAACAAATACTTCAGCTGATTTTCTACCAATGATGAATGAGTAATCTGACTCAAACGACGAGAAACAAGCATCGTCATTCACGTACTTTCTTTTTTTTGCATGCGTCTTTCTTCTTTTGTTCGATCGAATTTTAGATTCGATAAATTTCAATGATATGATTGAAGTTGTCGCTGAAATTCTACGTGGACCAGTGTTTCTCGCTGGTGAAACGTTACATTGTCGAATAACATTTACAAATAATTCAACAAATCAGAAGTAATTACATAAGAAAGCAAATTCATTGATTACGAACAGAATTTTCCCTTTGATTTCAGTGAAACATTCGAAAAAATCTCATGGGCAAGTGTGCAGTTACATTGTCAACGTTATGTTAACGAACAAAAA
>ERZ778020.2731-NODE-2731-length-12321-cov-4.174466_pt1 | contig 12321 bp, 9 predicted proteins | sample MGYA00375750_ERZ778020 | MGnify/ENA primary metagenome ERZ778020 (study PRJEB29350, sample SAMN05389818) | bioreactor metagenome | isolation source: Ammonium sulfate bioreactor | place: South Africa: University of Cape Town | collected 2014-03-17 ...
AGTATCGATTGTTTCTTTGAATATTCAAAGACAACAGTCCATGGTTCTATTGATCAATGGCGCAACCAAGGGGGGGGGGGGCAAATGGGCAATTGCCCATCTCATTTTTTGAATTGCCCATTGTAATTTTTAAATAAAGAGTTTTGCCCAATGAAATTTTGGTAGGAACTTCATATATACACAAACTATCGGAGATTTAGATAGAAGTATATGGTTTCTGTGGTCTTCGGTTTAGATCTTTAGGAAAGATCTCAACTTTTATACAGAACTTCCTCTTTTTTCGTTCAGCAAAAGAACTTTTGCCCATCAAAAAAAATTTTTCTGGCTTTGCCCACTCTATTTTTAGTCACAATGGGAGTTTGCTCATTGGTCTAAAAATTCTGGTTGCGTCATTGCCTCCTTCCTGCCTTCCTTTTCCTCTTTAGTGACCTATTAGTTAATCGCGCGCACAAATCAAAATAGCTTTTAAGATTTATCACAAAATTTATTTTAATTATACAGCGGACATTCAATATTAGGAAAAAATGCACGAAAACGTCGAAAATACATATTCTTTCGTTTTTTCCTTTCAATTTTCCAATCCGATGGAAGTTCATCAACGAGTAACAGACGTAATCGTTTGCCAAAATCAGTTAAAGCATGACCACGACGAAAATAGGACGTTGCTCGAGCAATTAACACATAATCACAATCTAACGTTTCACAATTCGGCAGACACAATAAAAACTGTTTGATATTCTCAGGATTCTGTAGATGAGTAGATTTGATTGTCAATCGACGAATCGTCGGTAAACAAAACCATGTCGATAACAATGGACTTGTATGTACAAAATCTAATTTCCATTTCAATGTCAATGTCGTTAAACGAGTAAATTCATCCCGAAGAAACGTAAAAAATTCGTTTGTATACGATTGTCGATCATATAAATCAATATCTCGAACGTATCGCCAATTTCGTTCGGATTTTCTTGTCTGTTGCCGTTTTAAAATCGATTGATCGAGATCGAGATGATGAAATGGAAACGGCAGAGTATAAATATGATTATACGAATGAAAACCAATCGGTGTAAACCGTGACCAAAATGGCGTATCGAATGAACGGATCAATTCGTTCGACATCAACGAAATTAATGATTTTATTTCGAATTGAATACTTGTCAAATTCGGTAGATGACAAAAGATATCTTCCGATAGACGATAACCATCGATAATACCCGATTGAATATCGAAAACCAAGGAAAAATTCAGTTTCTTCAACGGTGTCAATGTTCGAAAGATGTTTTTCACGATTTCATAAGAAATCGAATGCAAACAAATGAAAAGAAAGTGTGCGAGATTTGGCGGTGGATCTGCGATTGTCAATGGATTCTGTGGGTTGATTGTTGTGTCTAAAACTCGTATTCGAAGTGAATGAAGATGTTGAGCATTGCTAAGAATCGAACAGACATCGTTGATCGACCGAACAGTTAACGTTAAATTGGTGAACAGGCATTGTTTGAAGTCAATATCTTGCAAAGAAATCGAATAGCACGGCGGTGTGGCGAATGTAAGTGATTGAATATTGGCATTGAAGAGATTTTGTTTGACATTTTCTTCGAATGATATTCGATCACAACAGCAAACATCACTTCGAATGAAAAGCTTCTTCATTTTTTTGAAAAACGAAAAATATTTGAGTAAAATCATCAATTCATCAGCTCGTCGGACGATAATCGACAATGATTCTAACCGAGAGAACATTTGTTCATTGAGCAGAATTTTATTCAACATATGACATTCGAGTTTCAATTTTTGTATTTCACATGTATTCATGTAATTCGATCGAAATAATAACGACCGGTAGAGATTGAAAATCGGTAGAGACGCATGAGTAAGATCGATTGAGGTCGAAAACGGTCGATATTCTTCGATGAGACGTGCATAACGACGTTTGAGAAAGTAGAATGCATAGACAATGTCGTACGTTTTCAAATGACTGAAAATGATCAAGATAATTTCATTGGGAAGTGATTCCATTGTTCGATATTTCTTCTCTACCTGTCCGATTCGACATTGTCAAACGAATATATAGAGCGAAGAGAGAGAGACGCGCGCGTTATGGACTATTTAGAGTTGAAAATGAATGAGAAAGAAGAAAAAATGTTACGCTCGTCTGCGAGAGAGACGAATGGCCTTGAGGGTCAGTTGCAGATAGAAAAAAAAAACAACAAAAACAAACGAAAACTTAACTGATAACAAACAGTTGTTAGTTTTGCTGTTCTTCGTCGAAGAAATGAATTTCAATACAACGCAAAAACTTCTCTTGATTTGGCTCGATAAAGATATTAGCAGAAGTACGACGAACATCCTACGGCAGATTGTCAATGCGTTCGTCACGTTTACAGATATTGACGAATGTTTGAACTTTTTAATCACAACAAGTGAAAGTAGAGTGTGCATGATTGTTTCGGGTTCGTTGGGTAAAGAGATCGTTCCAACGGTACATGACATGCGGCAAATGGATTCGATTTTTGTCTTTTCTCGAGATGTAAAAGTGAACGAAGAATGGACGAGATCGTGGCCGAAAATCGTCGGTATATTTAAGGAAATAGGTCTGATTTGTGATGAATTGAAAAAAGTAATGATGGATTGTGAACAAAATTCGATTAGTTTCGATTTAATGACGATCGATGGTGATCCATCGAAGAAAAATCTCGATCAATTACAATCGGTTTTTATGTATTCACAGATTATAAAAGAAATTCTCTTAGTTATTAAATTCGAACAGAAACATATTCGTGAATTTGCTGAATATTGTCGACAAGAATTTCGTGAAAATATCGAACATTTGACGTTTATCGATCGATTCGAACGAGAATATCGAAAGAAAACACCGATTTGGTGGTACACATGCCAATCATTTCTCTATCCGATGGTGAATAAAGCTTTACGCGAAGCCAATCTCGATCTTATTATTAAAATGGGCTTTTTTATCAGTGATCTTCATCGACATATTGAACAATTGCATAAAAAACAATTTATTCCGAGAAAAATACGAAAGACTTTTACTCTCTATCGAGGCATTGTCTTATCATTGAGTCAATTACACGAAATGACGAATAACAAAGGTGGACTCATCTTTTTCAATATGTTTCTCTCGACAAGTTCAAATCTCGATATTGCTCAAAAATTTGCTCAACAGAATCTTTCAAATCCATCGTCGATTGGCGTGATATTCGTCATGACTATCGATCCACGTCAATTGACAACGCCGTTTGCTTCTGTTGATGAAATTGGTTATTATAAAAAAGAACGAGAGATTCTTTTTTCTATGCATACGGTGTTTCGTATCAATGATATCAAACAAACGGACGCTAATTCTCGATTGTTTCAAGTTGAATTGTCATTAACGAGCGAGAAAGATCTCGATTTACATTTGTTAACCGAGAGAATTCGACAGGAAACATGTCCGGACATCAACGGTTGGCAACGGCTCGGTTTTGTTTTGTTGAGAATGCGTCGAGGACTGCAAGCTGAACATGTTTATCAGATTCTTCTCAAACAAAAGCTGAACGATTTAGAACGAGCGTGTATTTACAATCAACTTGGCTCGACTAAAGATGAATTAGGCGAGTACGATCAAGCTCTTGAATACTATGACAAAGTACTTGATATCTACAAGAAACTCGTGCCAATCAATTATCAGAATATGGGAGCTTGTTTTAATAATATTGGTACAGTTCATTATAATAAGAATGATTATTCGAAGGCATTGGCTTTCTATGAAACAGCTTTGAATATTAATAAGCAATGGTTGCCGGGAAATCATTCGAATTGTGCTTCTGTTTATAATAATATTGGGAAGATTTATGAGAAAACAGGAGATTATTCGAAAGCTTTGCTCTATTTCAAACGAGCATTAACAATTCGACAAGAAATACTACTGCGAAATCATTCGACTTTAGCCTATTCATTCGATAATCTCGGATTAGTTTATTATGCGATTGGAGAATATCATCAAGCACTTTCATTCCATGAAGAAGCTCTACACATACGTCAAAAATCATTGCCACCTGATCATCCTGATCTTGCTTATCCCTATCATAACATTGGACTCATTTATAACAAAACAGGTGACTATTCAAAAGCGATCTTATCCTATGAAAAAGCGTTAGATATTCGTTTACATTCCTTGTCTTCAAACCATCCCGAATTGGCTATTTCTTATGATAGTATCGGTGATTTCTATGCTAGACAAGGTGATCAGTGTAAAGCTTTAGATGCCTACGAAAAAGCACTTTCTATTCGGCAAACAGTTCGTCCTAATCATCCAATTGTAGCTATTTCATATAATAATATCGGCAAAAGTCATACATTAAACGGTAATTATTCACAAGCGTTTTCATTTTTTGAAAAAGCATTAGAAATACAAATTCAATCATTGCCATCATGTCATCCAGATTTAGCTATATCGTACCAAAACATGGGCGATGCTTATTTTCAAATGAGAAGTTATTCTCAAGTACTTCCTTATTACACAAAAGCATTGACAATTCAACAGCAATCCTCGTCGACCAATCGTATCGATATCGCAAATACGTACGATAAAATCGGTTTACTCAGTTTCCGTGTGAAGGATTGGTCAGAAGCATTGTCTTGCTACGAAAATGCATTGAAAATTCGACGTGAAACACTTTGTCCTATGCATCCAGATATTGCTATCAGTCGGAATAACATCGGTTTATTATATATCCAAATGAGTATGAATTCTCAAGCGTTTGTTTCATTTGAAAAAGCGTTGGATATTCAAATACAAACGCTCACTTTCTACCATGCGGATTTAGCCGTTACTTACAACAATATCGGTTTAGCTTATGTTCAAATTGATGATCGTGAAAAGGCACTTACGTATTTTGAAAAAGCACTTTCTATTCAACAAGAAATTCTACCATGTAATCATCATGATTTAGCTCAAACGTTTACTAATCTCGGAGGTGTATATCATCATTTGCAAAATTATTCTCGTGCACTTGCATCTTATGAAAAAACACTCGAAATTCTTCAACAATATCTCCCCGAAAATCATGCAGATATAGGCGAATGTTGTCAACAGATTGGTTTAGTTTGTAAGAATATGAATAATCATGGAAGATCGGTTTCATATTTAAAACGTGCGTCGAGTATTGCCGAACAGACAACGAAGACAAGTCTTTCGAATTTAACAAATAAACTATCATTATGACGAGAGACTATGTAATTCAATCGTTTCCTGCAATTATTTCTCTATTAAACTAATGATGAATTGCAATGTCGAATAATCCGATATTTTTTGCTTATTTGCACATATTTAGATTTTGCCCTGTGGTTTTTTTTTTCTGTTGTATTCAACTGTCAAAATAAAAATCTTATTTACATATTTAATGATAGGATACATCGATCGTTTGTTCTTTTTTTTTCTTCTTCTCCCTCTCGATTAGTTCAATTTCGATGATCCGTATCGTTCTTCTTTCCACTATACGCTCATCAAATTACGATTCAATTAAGAGATCCGAACTACTTCAAAATGATGATTCGATACATATCCGGAATGCTCAAACTATATATCTTTGAAACTAAGAACAAAAAAAAACGGAAAACGTCAAATACAATTGAAAATCTTTTATATTATCCATCTCTTCAAATGATGACATGTAAAACCCTCTATCGTCGTTAATAAGTAGATGTGTTTGTCGTTCAACGACTGGGAAAGAAGAAGAAGAAGAAAAAGAAAGAAGACAATTCTTGTTTAGCTAACAATGTATTTATGTATATAGAGAGAGGAGGGGCGAGAGAGATAAGGAGATTGATTGAATTGATCGTATTTGAGGCGATTCTCTTTCTCGAAGATCTATTTTTTGGCCTCGTTTTTTTCTTCTTCTATAAGAAAATAGTTTCCTGTCGAGAATAGAACGAAAAACGATCATTATTACAGATAAAGACAAAAGAAAAGTCCTGGGATTCCTTGTTGATTGAAAGAATTATGCAGAAAACGAACGTTCCATCCGCTGAAGAAGTTCATCATAATAATAAAAATCGAAATTTTCTACGTATTATTCTATTTCTCACCGGTGTTGTCATCTTACTAGCTAGTATATTTCTTCTTACTATCATCTATCGAACAGTCAAATCAGGTAAACAAACTAAAACTACGACCGTGATTGATCATAGTTTCAATGAATCTCTCATAAGTAAGTAAGAAAATGATTTGATTTCATTCGAATTCGATCGTTGTCTGTTTTCTTTTTCCTCCAGCTTGTCAATATGGACAACGTGGATGTGATTACGGTGCGATTTGCACGGAAGAAAATGAATGCCAATGTTCAATGAATTGTACAGATGAACAATGTCGAATCGAACAAACGAAATGTCAATTATTCTATTCAAAAAATAAATCCAAAGATTCGATATCGTTAGAAGAATTGATATGTTCGACAATGAATTGTTCTCATGGGGCGAAATGTATTGTCAACAATTATCATTCGCCCTCTTGTTCTTGTCCTGCGAATTGCGCTGAGTATACTCAAATAGAAATGGCAAATGGACCGATTTGTGGAAGTGATCGTTTGACATATGAGACAATTTGTGATTTAAAGAAAAAATCTTGCGAACGACAAGAAAATCTTTCGATTAGCCATTGGGGAAAATGTCGTATGTAGATTTTGTAAAATAATTAATAAGAATAATTTCTTTTTTGGTTCAAAAGAAAATGATCAATCTTGTGATCCACATATAAATTGTTCGATTAATTACGAGCCAATTTGTGCAAATAATCTGCATAATTATTCGAATGAATGTCAAATGTTAAAATATGCTTGTCAATCGAAACTAAATCTAACGAAATTACATGATGGTTTATGTTATTCACATGAACAAGAACGATTACGTCAAGGTTGATTTTCACCGTCTTACATTTCGATTAAAAGAACAACTTGTTTTTTTGATTTTATTTTAGCTTGTCAAACTTATATTTGTCTAAATGGCAAAACCTGTATGATTGAAAATGGCAAAGAAGTCTGTCGATGTTTATTCAATTGTTCATCGGAAAAGAATCAAGTAATACAAAATTTTGATGACTCGGGAAATGAGTCTCGTTTTTAGGTATGTGGATCGAACGGGATTTTGTATGATAATCTGTGCACATTAGAACGCGAACGATGTTTACTTGCCGAACAATTTCGACCTGTTGATCATTCTCATTGTAAACCGAAGGAATGTAAACAATGTTCGAATCAATATTCGAAACAAGATTCAGTCTGTGGAGAAAACGGAAGGACTTATCCGTCGATATGTCATTTGGAACATGATGCTTGTACCAAACAAATGGATATGAAACCACAATACATGGGCGCATGTGATAATTGTCGAAATGTGGCTTGTCCATTTAATGGTATCTGTCGATCGAGTCAAGGAAATTATACGTGTTTATGTCCGAAAAAGGAAAGTTGTGGAACGATGAGGGTAATTATTTCGAAAAACTACACGAACGAGAGATGATTTGATTTAGACGAATCGATCTTTTGCGATTTGCGGAAGTAATCAAGAATTATTCTATAGTCAATGTGAAATGGATGCACGATCATGTGAATTGCAAACACATCTCTATGCGATTGCACCACATCATTGTGTCAAAGATGATGATCAACAAGAATACACCGATGAATGTGGTTATGATGAAGTATTAGTTGATTTAAAATTGAATCGACATGTCGAATGTGATGTCATGGATCGATGTCCATTGAATAGTTACTGTCGTACTCAAAGTCATCGATGTTGTGTCAAAGTATTAACTGCTGTTCTACCTTATCGATCGTGTATAGATAGCACACATTGTGGAAAGAATATGATTTGTTTAAATGGACTTTGTCAATGTGCAGGAGAAGATTTTATGCCAGCAAGAAATAAACGAGAATGCAGTAAATAGAAATGTAGATATCGAGAGAGATGTGTGATCAATATCTTTATGTGTTTCAGTACCACTTATCTCGACTTCATCGAAAATATCGACATGTCATGCATCACCATTTGGTTGTTGCAAAGATAATATTACTATTTCGCCGACATTCGATCGACGAGGATGTCCGGGTATTTGATTTCAAGATAAAAACAAAAGAGTTGAGTTCCTATCTTTTCTTTTCGTAGAGTATTGTAGTTGTCATCCAACTGGTTCATTACGAACATCATGTGATCCGAAAACAAGTTCTTGTTATTGTCGACCAGCTGTTGCCGGAACGAGATGTTCACATTGTGAAAATGAATATTGGGCATTTTCACGAATTGTAACACACAATAACACCGGTTGTACTCGTAAATATGATTAGAGATATTTTTTCTATTTAAATTTTTACAAAAAATGCTCGTTTGTAGCTTGTGCTTGTCATCCGTTTGGTTCTGTACGAAGAGATTGTGTGCAAGATACAGGTCAATGTCTTTGTCATCCGTTTGCTACGGGTCGACAATGTGACAAATGTAATGATTCATCGTTAACACTGACGAATCAAGGTTGTGTTAATGGTAAACTCTTCGAAAGAAACAATTGACATGTGAATTTTGACTTCTGTTTTTTTTATGCTAGGAATTAAAAATCGTCGTCGTCGACAACGAACATGTCAAGATCTCGTTTGTCTTTTCGATAGCAAATGTGAAATTGTTCATAATCAACCGCATTGCACATGTCGAGATGTTTTCTGTACAATCGAAGAAGAACAACCGATGAATGTCTGCGCATCCGATGGTCGAACTTATCGATCGAAATGCGAAATCAAACGACAACAATGCATGAAGCAATACGAAATTGTTCTCATGTATCCAGGTGTTTGCAATGGTTCGTTGTTTTCTTTTGCCATCGATTTGGTTTGTTTTGACTTTTTTTTGTCAATTAGGTATTGATGAAGATATCGAATATGAAGATTTGTATAATTCGAAAGATAAATCAACGCAAACGAAAACGATTGACTCGAGTTTGTTTTTAAAACAAATGAAAGATTGAACTGAGAAAATCTTTTAGAACGATGTGCAACTGATCTCGATTGTGGCGAGAATATGGTTTGTTTATCGGAATTTTGCGAATGTGCTCAACAGAAATATCAACGAATATCCGGACCACGATGCATCACTCGTATCTCATCGATTTTTCTTTATTTTTCTCCTCAAGAAAAACTTTCATTTAGCATCACCATTGAATCAAACAAGTATCAATAATTCTGTTCGTCATACATCAATTAATATCTGTTCACATCGAAATCCTTGTGGAAATCATGGCCTTTGCCAAGATCAAATAGATGGAAGTTATACATGTATTTGTCCATTAGGATGGAAAGGAAGATATTGTACTGAAAGTTGGTTTTCTATTTTCGAGAGAAAAGAGAACAATTTGCCAATGAATTAATTTAGGAATTTCGATCAATTTTCCGTATTTTAACCGATATGCACATTTGGAATGGAATGAATCTGTTGCCATTCAGTCCATTGATTTGACATTTACAACTGAGAGACGAAATGGTTTAATTTTCTATTCAGATTTTGATCTGATTATTTATCTACGAGATCAACATATTGAATTTATGTAAAGATTTTATCAAGAAGACTTATTCACAATGTTTTTTTTTTGTTATTTTCAGTGTTCGTACTGATCAATCGGCTTTCACTTTTCAATTAACAGATTTAATTGATTTGAATACATTAACTCGTTTACAAGTACAACTTCTATTTAATGAAATACAAGTGAAAATCAATAATGGAAATATATTTACTAGTATTTTCTTTCGAAATCGATTGAATTCGATGATTTATTTTCTGTTTTTCCTATCAAATAGAAGTCTTGTCATTTGAGATAACACTGAGAAATCGATTGTATTTGGGTGGAGTATCCGGCATACTTGCTAAGTAAATGATCCTTCTAATCAAATGAATGCAAAGAGAACTCTTATTTTTCTTTTCTCTGTTTAGTTTATATCATAAATATGATCTTGATCATGGTTTTCAAGGTTGCATTCAACATTATTCAATGAACGGACAATCGAAATTATTCAATCATTCCAATTGGATCGGTCAAAATATCGGTTAATTCCGTTGAAATTCTTCTTCTTCTTCTAATTTTCGATTCGATTTTAGATGAATGTTCAACAAACTTTTGCCAAACAAAATCTTGTAGAAACGAAATTTTTTCTCCATTAATCAATCGTTGTTTAATAAATCCGTGTGAAGTCAATCAACAATGCACGAATATCTATCCAGATAACTATCTTTGTCTTTGTTCGAATTGTTCAACTGACTCTGCAGCAAATCGATATACAGCTGGATTTCATTTGAATAGTTATCTTAAACATTTACCATTGAAACCAATGGATTCAACAGGAAGATTTTACTTTGAAATTTGGTTTCTAACTGAGAGTTCTTCAGGTTCGATTCTCTACAGTGAGCATATGAATACGAAGAAAGGATATTTCAAACTTTATCTTGATCGAAAAATGTTACTATTCAATATTGTTATTGGAAGTAAAACAATTTCATTAAGGTAATTCATTTCATTTGAAAGTTATTTTCTTCTCCTATCATGTTGAATCTACGTATAGTTCTCGATATCCAATTGAATTAAATCGATGGCATCAATGTCTCATCGAAATCTACGGTCAAAAATTGAGTTTAATTCTCAATCAAGAACTACCAGTCATATCTTATGAATTATTTTCTTCACATTTACTTTGGCCACGTTCATTTACATATTTTGGTCATTTACCCAAACAATATCAATCAAATAATCCTTCCATATTCGATGGATTTCGTGGTGCAATACAAAAAGTAACATATAACGTTCTTTTCCTATTTCTATTTTACTCAATTATAGATTATTCTCAATAATAATCAAATTTACAATGATATTCGTCGAGATTCAATTGAATTGTTTCATCTAACTGAATACTATGGTTATCCATGTAAACCAAATCCATGTCAATTGAATACTCAATGTTCTCAAATCGAATTAAATAATTATACATGTATAAAACAATCGTCACTTCGAGAAACATCACTTGAACTTGATGGAACAATCAATGCAATTTATTCGTATAAACCTTTGAATTTAAATCGAAATTATTTTGATTTAGTTATTAAAACAAAATATTCATTTGGTGTTATTTTTTATACTGGTGATACATCATTGTCGTTGTTTGCATCTTATTTTTCCTTGATACTCATTGATGGATTTTTACAATTGAAAGTTCGAATAGATACGAATTCGATAGATATTGTAATACGGTCACGGATTCGAATTGATGATGGTCGATGGCATCGAATAGAAATCGAAAGGTAAGAGAGAGAGATAATTTACGATCAGGTTGTTGACGAATTAGTATGTAGATTTCGTCGTCGAATTAATCTGAAAATTGATGAAACTCATCGTTATCAAGCATTTCTATCTCATTCAAAAACAGAATTTCATCCAAATCCATCTTATATCTACATTGGTGGTTATCATCATCTATGTTCTTCTGATCAATATCATTGTCATTCATATCGTGGATGTTTGAAGAATTTAACCATTGATCAACAATCAGTTAACCTCATCAATGATGAAATCAATTCGAATCGTTTATTAAAACAGTGTCATGACTCGAATCTTTTGTCAGTTTTTTAATTGTTCATAATGTTTTAATAATAATAATAATGTAGAATATTACAATGATCTTTATTTGACATTAAATTCTGCACTTATATGTTTAAACACACAACCACATAGACTTTATTTCACAGCAGCAGTAGAATGGGCCATTTAAAAACTGAATTCATTTCTATTTATATCATCAAGCTATGTCAGCTTCAGGCTTGCCAAACCTCCTGATTTTCAAAGTTTCGAAGAATTTTAATTTTCTGTCGATATTTTCAAGCAATGAAGGAGATTTTAGATGATACTAAATTGAGCATATAGTGGGAGAAAATTGCAAAATCTGAAATAATTCTCTTTTTTATCTTATAAATATAGAAGATAATACTTCAAATGAGTTATATGAATAAAAAGAACAGAATTTTCATGAGCAATATTGAACAATGTTGAATTTCTAATACAAGAGTATTTTCGTTCAGTAGAACAAAACGAACATTGACTGGAAACTGTTTCATTTAAATGGATCCTTTCAATTTCGCGATAGGAATGGTCTGACTGAGAATAAGAATTAGATGTGTATGATGATTATCGACAAATACATTCTTTTGAAACGAAAAATCAATAGAAAAGAAATTAGAAAAAATGAAATTTGATTTTACTGGATCATCAAGTCGTTTTATTGTCGGACGATTCGACAAACAGAA
>ERZ778020.2733-NODE-2733-length-12318-cov-3.808285_pt1 | contig 12318 bp, 14 predicted proteins | sample MGYA00375750_ERZ778020 | MGnify/ENA primary metagenome ERZ778020 (study PRJEB29350, sample SAMN05389818) | bioreactor metagenome | isolation source: Ammonium sulfate bioreactor | place: South Africa: University of Cape Town | collected 2014-03-17 ...
ATTGAATCACTAAGTTTGACCGATGATGAATAATAGTGACATTGTCAGAAAAAAAAATTGGAAAGTTTTTTCTCATTGGTGTTCAATCGAACCAATGAATTTAATGAAGACTTTCAATTAGAAAAATTTAATTTGATAGAAAATAAATTTATTAAAATAAAATGAAAAACTCGAACGGAAAAAGTTGAATTGAACCGATGAGGTCGACGATCGAATGAAGGCCGTCGTGAAGAAATGAGAGGTCATGATGGTCGATTGACCAACATGAGAAAAGAATCTCTTTTTTTTTCTAAGCCGAGATAATCACTTTGTCAAATTTGCTAAACATGTATCTACGAATTGTTTCTGCTCGTTTTATTTCTCATGTTTTACATTTCCTCGCCATTGCTTTATGTTTCTGGAGTTGGGTGAGTTTCTATTCGATTGAAAATCTCCACAATTCCCATCTTCGTTTATTCTAGGAACGTAATGTCTATGGTTGCCATGATGATAATTCCTATATCTCCTATCGAAATCAGTAAAATCACACTGGTTTTTAATTATTTTAGGTGTTTTTCTCTCTCTCTCTTTCATTTAGATTGTACGTTGCACATTCACTTTCGATAGCATTCTGTGTATTCGAATTGATACCATTACTACTCGGTATAACATCGATTACTTATGCACGTTCATTTCTCGGTATGTTTCGATAATTTATTTAAATTACCAAAGAAATATTTTGCGTTTTTTTTCTGTCTCTCACAGCAATAGTCCTTCATCTATCTGCTGCTTTTGGTCTTGTTTTTTTTCTTCTTCAACATCAATGTGCTCTTCGTATTTGGCCAATATTTGTTCTATGTAGTTGCATTCCGTTTATTCTCGAATGTACAGCAGCTATTTATAAAACGATACGTCAACGTGTTTAAATCATAAACTCAATTAATGCTCTTGCGTGTTTGTGTTTTGCTTTTATCGAATTGAGTACTTTCGCATGTCAACATGAAAATTCACACATTGATTGTCTTGCCTCAAACTTACCAGATTCGTTTATGATCTTCACATGTATGTTCATTTCATTTGCCTCTTTGTTGTGCATATGATTATCTGAGATTATTTTGAGTATCATAAAATATCACACGAGAAAAGAATTCGATGTCGATTTTTTATTTGCTGAATTTGTTTTTTCTTTCTCTTGTATGAATAAATTACCTTCGCATTCTCTAATTTAATCTCTTTCGGATATAGTTAGGTAATCAAATTTTCACTCTCTCTCTCTCTTTCTCTTTCTTTCTTTCTTTCTCGATGTTAAAACCTTAGTGACGATTAAGACTTGTTTCCGATAGTCCATTAATACATACACATACACACGTGATTCATTTCTATTTTTCAATGATTATTAAATAGTCAAAATCTCGACGTGATGTTGTCTCTTCATACATTTCTTTCTTCTTGTTTGCTTGAGAGAGATTCTTTTGTTTCTTCTAGACTCGTGTATATGCTTATGTCGAAAATGTATACATACATTCACGTATGAACATGAGAACAAAAGGGAAGGGTCACATTGAGTCTTCTCGTTTCATTCTCGTTTTTTTTTCCTTGTCAATTTAATCTTATAACTAACAGTTCGAACACGACAATGGAGCAATTAGAATGACTCCTCTCCGATGATCAATCCTAAACTAATCCTTGGGTTTGCTCTTTTGTCTCCAATTCGTTGTTCTATTCAATTATCTAATTGAACGCGTGCTTCTGTCATCTGATCTTTCTTTTCCCGTTAATAATCAAGTCTATTTTGTTTATTACCTCGCACAACATTTCTTCTTCATCTTTTCTTTCACTTCGATATTTGCAGTCTTCACTCGTACTAATAGAGACATTCATTCATTCATTCGATACAGGTCAGCACTTAGAAATGATGAACAACAGAGGTCTTATGTACGCTCGTATACCTACTTATACATACATTCACTTCAAGTGGCTCGGCAAACAACGTTTGTAAAACATTCTTTCTTCGTTTCATTTCGTTTTTTTTAATTATTCTCCTTCGTTGACATCAGTTAAATCGGCGAATATTGATGTAATTATAATAGCGATATGTTTTTCTAAGACGGGTTATTAAGTCGTCAAAAAACAAATGCCCTGTTTTGATATATATACGCATATGCGTGTGAATAAAGAATGAAATGCTTGACAGAAAGAAAATGATCAACAAATCTTACTTTTTTTTTTACGTTCTTTCATTTTAGATGTGTATATATATATTCGATTGAGAGAAAAAGAAAGAAAGTACGACAAAAAAACAACGTCTTAAAAAAGTACTGTTGTTGTTATTTTGTTTTTCCTTTTTTCTTCTTCTTTGTGTTGTTGTGAAAATAAAATCAAACCGGAATAATATTATTTTTATGACTGTAATTACCTGCTGAGAAATAACAAAATTATGTCTCGTGTTGCAACTAATTATTCGACAACACATTTAAACAATGGTCATGGACAATTAAGTCGTTCGTCAAGTAATTCAAGTACACTAAACAGTATGACCAATGGTGGTGGACGTGGTATTGTCGTACGAAGTGCGGCACCACCGCCTGTACAAAAAGAAACTGTACATGCATGTCCACTATGCAATGGACAGTATAAAGATCCTCGAGTCTTGCCGTGTACACATACATATTGTTTAACATGTATACGTGATAAATTGATCGCTAATAATCGTGTAACATGTCCGAAATGTCAACATGAGGTGAGTCGTATTCGTACGTCGTTTTTTCTTTCGATGTTTATTATTTTTACTTATGGAAGACAGAAGCTGCCGAATTCTTAAAGAAATCAAAGATAAGAATACTTGTAGTTGTCCTCAAGCATTTTTTTTTCTCGTGAGCATAAAATCGGTTGGAGCACAAAAAAAATAGTAAAAGAAAAACGAGAGTGAAGAGAAAGAAAAAGAAGAAAAAAAATCTTTCGAATTTTTTTGTTACATACATCTATTGAGAGGTATCGCTTTTCGAATTGTAAAGAAATCATAAACTTTTCGTCGTAATCAAACGACAATTCTCGTTCTTCGTTTTTACCTTCTTCATCGTTGCTGTTCTTTTTTATAGGTCCATCCATTTGACGAAAACGATTTAAACGATTTACAACGAAATCTTATCTTAAGTCAAGAATGGCGATTAAATACCAAACCTTTGCCAATATTACCGACGCCTAAGAAACCTGTTACATATCCTTCGACTGCACAAATGCCAAAACAACAAGATAAACGTAAATCAAGCATCGCAGAGAGCAATGGTCACGAACCATCGACACATTCTCAAAGTGGAATCTCTGCACTTGTCAATGTGTTCAATAGATCATCGAATAGTGACCGACGATCATCACGTTCAGCGAGTGTGACAAGTACACAGCCGACAGTTTCGAATCTCGTACGAATCTACTCCGAAGTCACGTCGCAACCGCAACTCGAAAAACCACGAAGTGACAGTGTTGTGTCAACAAGTCGACATGATGAATTAACACGAATATTTGAACAAGCAACGAATCGTTCGCAACGACAAGAAACACCGACTAAATCGATTATCAATCGACCTTCGCAAGCCTACGAAGAAATCAGATGGGACAATTTAACTCACGGGTAAATTCAATATTTTCGAGAGAGAGAGAAAAAAGCTTTTTGTTTTTCTCTTATCGAAGAACAACTCCTGCTGCACCTCCGTTCCCTGATCAATGGCAAACAGCGAAAGAAAATATTCATCAGCCACCTCAAGAACACGAACGATCGGTATCGATTTCATCGGCTGATGATCATCGTCGTCGATCGACTGCATCAAGTGATCGTCTATCGACCGTCGATAATCTTCAAAACATCATTTCATCTATGCAACAACATTCAGCGAACGTCAATTCTCGATCGCAGAGTCGTCGTTTAAGTTCATCATCATCATCCTCATCGTCGTCATCATCACATCCGATCTCCGAAACCGATCGAACTCATCCAACATCTGTTCAACAAGGTCTCATCTATGCAACAGTTCAACCACCACCTCAACAAAAACAACACAGCCGACAGAGTAGCTATGCCGAAAGTATTCATAGTATTTCATCGGCATCGCCATCGAAACGATCGCCTGCACCGTCGACATCGAATACTTATCAACAAATCGCATCTGTTCTTACACCACAACGCGAACAACAACAAGTGGATCGAGTTGCTTCTCGACCGCCATCAGTTGCTTCGTCATCACGACTATCATCTGATCGTTTTCCTCCACCACCTCCGCCTAACATCGAAACGCTCGATCTCTATACCAATGCTACTGCTAAACCACACCGTTCAACACCATCGGTTTCATCACGTTCATCTGCTTACGTCGATGTCAATGAAGTAGAAACATTTCCCAATTCTTCAAAATTCAATCCTAATTTTCTTAATTTCAGACAAATTTCCTTTCGACTGAACGTTTCAATCCCGATACGGACATTCCTCTTCCAATGAATACAAACAATTCATCTCGTGGAAACTCTCAAACAGGCAGTCGATCATCGACGCCCGTCAATCGGCCTCAAACAAAATCCGTCGAAGAACATTATCTCGCGCCGACACCGTCGTCATCTCTCGCCGCCAATGTCAATTCGCGTGTTGAAATTCTCATTTCGGATCAAAAACGTTTGGAACGCGAAATCGAAGAGCAACAACGTCGTTTGAAATACGATTACGATGATATTCGCCGGCAAATCGAACACAAAGAAGTTTCGATTCAAAATGAATTGAAAAACATCGCGTCACGTCTCGACGAAGACATCGCTCAACATTACCAACGCAAACAAAAGATCTACGCCGATCTTGCCGCGGACACGAACTCCGTTGGTCAACAATTAGAACATTTGAAATCATCGAATCATCCAAATAATAATAAACAACAGCTATGGACGAGTTTAGAACAAATTGAAATGAACATTCAAAATATTCGTCGAGCCGTTGAACAACAACGAGAACCACAAAATGCTTTAACTTTTGCCGAAGGACGTCGAGCGATCGGCTCGGACACGATTGGACATATAACATTCCATCGAAATGAATCTCAGCAACGTTTTACTTCTCCACCACCACCAATTCCAACAGCATCGACAACATTTCAAACTGAGCCTCAAACTTCAACTAATATTACGCCGTATAAATACCTGAAAATCGATCATTTAGCTACGTTAGAACCCGAAGCAATGGCAATTACAGAGAATAATAAGAGAATTCTATTGGGTATTTGTAATAAATTATTTATTTTGGATGAATATGGTGCGCCGATTAATGTCATCGGTTTGACACCGAGTATTCGAGGCATTGCTATTTCAAAGAGAGCACAGTCGCAGAATATTGCCTATATCTCACATGATGAAACTGTGAGTATTATTAACATTGAAACAGGACAAACAATCGATTCTGTTAAAGGTAAAACTGAATAAGCTCTTTTGTTGTTGTTGTTTGAAATTCAATTGTCATGTGAACATTTAGAAACAGATTCGACTGGTCAATCAGGCACATTCTTACCATTAGGCATCGATACTGATCCGACGCATGGCGATGTTTACGTATGCGATTATCGAAATTCATGTGTGATTAAATTCGATGATAAACTCGAATTTATTACTCAATGGCGCGTCTATAATCACTACGATCAATACGATGAAGCTCGTCCGAAACTAATCTCAGTCTACGGACAAAAGTTCTACATGATTGTCGAACATTCAAGCAAACCTTATTATAACCAAGGTTTGTTCGATTTCGAATAAGCAAATTTCGAATTGTTTGTTCTTAGGCATTGCTTATACATTTTCATTGCATATTTGCGATGTCAATTCGGGTAATATTATAAAAATCATCGATGCAGATTTATTAGGCCCTCAACGACTTCGTTGGCCATGCTCGATTGAAGTCATATCGAACGATAAATGTTTCGTTCTCGACACGATGACATCAGGAAAATATTTCAATGGTCAATGGCAAAAACATTGGTCACGTGTTCTTGAAATTAGTCACGATGGTAGCCAAGTTCTTAATGAATTATTTCAATTAGATACTGAAGCAGCAGCTATGGCAATGACAAAACAAAATATGATAATTGCTGCTAATGGTGATATTCTATTTGTGAATTTAAATTTTCTCAAACAACAACAACAACAACAACAATCATCATTGACAACGGATAACTACGGACATGAATACCAAAACATTCCATAACGAAAACATATTACATCTGACAAAAATACTCATCCAGGCCGATCTTCGACTCATTTTTTTCTTCTTCTTTGAACTGCTTATTCTCACTTGTTTTAATAAATACACCTAAACATTTTTGCTCTCTTTTTGATAGTGTCTTAAACATTTTATTTAAACTTTTTTTCTTCTGTTTTTTTTCTCTTTTATTTGTACTCATAAACAGAATCGATTACGTATAATTATATATAAAATAGAGATGATTTTCCTTTTTCGTGTGCTTTATCATTGCAAATAAATGATTGATCGGGCTTGTTTTTTTTGTTCTGTTTTTCTATTGAACCTTTGTTTTTCCAGATGCTTTCAGCGAACGGAATTTTTGCACGTTTTACCGCCATGTCGGCACATCTCTCGATATTAATCATGATTTTCAAAGAATATGTAAGTCGAATGATAGACGTAGACATTTCGATTTTGTTCATTGGCGTATTTAGAATCAATATGTCGATTTTTGTGCGTATCCTTCGGATCAATACGATCTCACAAAAACTCGGTAACGATTGATTCGATAGTTTTTCGTTTGTTTTGAAATTATTATCTTTGTTCGTCTTAGATTTATCATTGCATTATCATTTTCAATTGCTTTGTTGATTATTGAATTGATGATCTTTGTTCTTGGACCGAGTTTACTTCGAAATAAAGTGACATTTGCAAGTAAATCACTTGATTTAAGGATTATTGTCTTTTCTTAATGTTCGTCTTCGTCTTCTTTTAGCAACAATTCTTCATTCAACTGGAGCAATTTCTCTTTCATTTATGGTATTTACACGTTGGTGTAGCGTCTCATTTTGGCCAGTATTTGCTGTCTGTAGTTGTATTCCGTTTTTCATCGAAATTTTCAATGTCATTCAACATAATTTTACATATTAAAATTTCGTTTGAACGTCCAATTAGATTTTTTTTCTGCGTTTTTTATTTGCGAAATAAAAACAAATCATTTCTCTAATCTCTTCATTCCAATTTAAACGTAAGATTAAATCGATTGATATGATCTTTTTAAATATTTATTATCTCACTGATTGATATCAATAAGATAATTACATTTATATATCGATTAAATCGTCTAGTTACTTTCGAACGAATATGTAAATGATATGATATAGCATATATATTGATCGAATGAGACAATAAGAAATACTAGATGTTGATTATTAAATCATCTCATTGTCATATTTCTTCAAAAGAGAGAAAACGAACAGAAGCCTTTAAGAAGAATATCTCATCTAGTATAACTACGAACGAAAAAAGAAGAAAAAAAAAGCGAAAGAAAGGAATGAATGAAAAAAAAACGAAAGGTTCCTCTCACTTTTCGTTCTACGTGCGTAAGTGTGCACTGCCGCCAACATCCACAACAGAGATTTTTTACCTTGAACATACATTCATTGTCGTCATTTGCATACTCTCGAGGTAAGCCAAGTAAATGTTCGCTTTCGATCTTCATCTTTTTACTTGTCATTTGAACTTGTTCATTAGAATTCTTAACAAGATTATCTTATTGACAAGTTTTAATAATACAATCATGTATCTTTCTTTTTTTTCTCTTCTCTTGTGTTTTATAAAACACGACCTCTATTAAACTCTTTACTTATTTTACTCATTCGATTCGTTGATTGTTCATTTTATTCATTCATCTCACGTCCTCAGGTCATCTCTAACGTGTGAGAGAGAAGAAAAAGAAAAACTGTTCATACTTTCATTCGTGTCTCGCTTACATTTATTTGCATACATTACAAAAACGGCAAGAGAGGATTTCTCTCGGCTTTTTTTCTTTCTTCTGTCTATGTTTATTAACAGTATATCTACAACTACAGGTAAACTCAAATAATAAAAAAAGAAAAGAGAATTATTATCAAATATTGAATGATCATAGACAAGTAGCAGATCGATTAGTTTGCTCTCTTGAGCGGGAAAAAAGAAATGAGTCGTGAGAATAGTGTCAGATGTATGAACTTTTATTCATTTCTGCTTTTCTTTTTCTCTTCGATGATGATGATTATGTAGTACATGCCAAAATCAAAATCAAATAATCTGACAACAATGTCCACGATTGAAGAAATCAAAGTGGTCGTCGTTGGTGAGTTGCATATATTCATGAATAGAAAATAATGTTTGACTTTTGTTTGTTTCAAGGCGATGGATACACTGGAAAGGTAATCGTTGACGAAAGATAAATAGAATTTTATAAGCTGGATTAAAAATTTTAGACGACATTATGTGTAGTTTATAAAGATGGAGAATATCCTCAAGATCCTTACGTGCCAACGATCTTTGAAAACTATGCTGGTAAAGATCAATGCAAAAGAAAACAAAATGAATAATTGAAATCTTCTAGCTACAGTGACGGTTAACAATCGAAAATATATTCTTAATCTCTTCGATAGTGCCGGACAAGTAAATATTTGAGAAAAAAAACGAAATAAAAAAAAAGTATCTATTATTCTCTCTCAGGAAGAATACGATCAATTACGCATTATGGCATATCCGAATACGAATATATTCATTCTTTGTTTTTCTGTTGTCGATCCCGATAGTTATTCGAATATCATGAGTAAATGGATACCTGAACTAAATCGTAAGTTCGTTTTTATTTTCTTTCTTTGAAAATCTCTTGAAACTGAATTCAGGTTATGCACCACGTGTACCGATCGTTCTCGTTGGAACGAAACTCGACCTACGTAATGATCCCAATACACTCGAACAATTAGCCGAAAAACATCAACGGCCAATAACTCAATCTCAAGGTGAATATCTCGCTAATCTATGTTCGGCGAAAATCTATTTAGAATGTTCATCAATGTTGAATTTTAATGTTCGAAATGTGTTTGATCAAGCCATAGCTATACATAATTGCAATCAAGAACGTTCACGTCATACGCTCAGCAACGGTCGACGAATATTTGCCGAGAAAATCCATTCGTGTACTTGGTTTGGAACATTGCTTTGTTGTACGCGAACAGCAAACAAAAAATCACAACAACAAGACCGTTATACAGTATGAAACGAACAACGATCTATGTCTTTTAGGTGCAATGTGCATATAATGTTCTGTGATCAATAACATGTTCCTTCTCTCTTTCTCTCTCGTTTTTTTTTAATGAAATGAAATATGTATGTGTGCAAATAAAGAACAATTATTAGAAAGTCGAAAAGATTAGGTCAATGGAGTCGGTCTATCGAATTGGTTAGTTGTTCGTTGTTGGTATTGACAAACGATTCTTCGCTTTTTGTTGTGTATGCATGAGCGCATGAATACGATCGGTCGTTTCTTGAAATCGAGTTGAATCAGCAATGAATTGTTGAAGTGTTTTCGATGGTTCCTGATGAATTAAATTCATCAGATCAATTCGTTTGACATTCGTACGTCGCCATTCGTACAATTCGGCACGAACTTTCTCGGCTGAACTGTTCGCTTTCGGCGTTGTAGCACGATGAGATAACTCGCTGTCGTGTTGATTCTCGTCGAGATTTGTGTAACATTCGATTAAACTCTCGAGAACCATGTTTATCCAACGGAATGATTGAGTTTTCGTATCTATTCAATGGAAATCAAATGTTTTTTTGACAAATAAATAATTGATTTTTACCTAGTAAACCAGAAATCGCTTGAAATAAAGGTAAAGCTCGAGCATAATCGTCTTGTTGTTTGTAGATTAAACCTAAACTCGCTTTTGTAACGAGAAAATGAAAGCTATTCGGTGGCAAACAGAGTTTGTAGATTTGTAAGCAAATATTCAACTGTTGTTCGGCTTCGGCATACCTTTAGCAAAATCGAAGAATGATTTTAAATTAAAGAAAAAAACGAAAAACATTAATTTTTACATTTTCTTGCTGAGAAAAGTCGCCGATCGAAGTCGATGAACTTGTGCAACTTTGAAACTCATCGATCCGAAAATCTCTTGTGCGATTAACGAACACTCGTCGAGCAGTTCCATCGCTTCATTGAACGAACTTTCTTTGACAGCGTCATCAGCCGATGAAATATGCGCTTGCTGAGCATGAGCAAGCGTCATTTTGAATGGAAACAAACGAATACGATCTTCAACACCGAACCAATCCTGTGCAATGCGAAACGCTTCGTGAGCGTGATGAAGATAGTTGCTTTCCAAGGAATTTTCCTTCGAATAAGTCATTGAAGCAAGAGTGATTAAACTTCGCGACAGAGCTCGATGTGCGTGAGCGACAGGCAAAGATTCATAACCATAGATAGTTCGAGCTCGATCGAATGTATACTGAAAGTGAATATGTCGTTTGTTTTTTGTTTTGGAAGGATGGTTTTTACTTGACATAATTCAACAGAGGATGGATCTTGAATGAATTCGTTCGAGAATTGAACAAGTTGCTGAAGTGCAAAGACAAATTTTGGACTGTTTCGTCCGCAGTATTTTCTATTTAGACCAGAAAAAATAACGAGAAATATTTTTTTTTGAGATTTGATTGGTAATCTCTTACGCTGCGTATTGAACGGCCATGACAGCTGTCGATTGAGCTTTGTTCATGATCCATTTCGATGTTAATCCTTGTGTTAACGAACAGAGTAAATCAACAATCAATGAGTGATTGTTCTTATCGACGGATTTCAGACCTCTATTTTTAGTTTCAAAACAAAAATTTCAATACAAAATGAATATCTACCGGTAACAATATTGAATATTAGCATCGAAATTGGCGTCTTCGACTGCCGTTTGTGATGCAGCGAAATAGAACCACGCGTAATCATCATCGGAAATTTCTAGGCAAAGAAATGATTCGTTTTTGTTTTTCTTTGTAGAATTTAAAATACCGATTCCTGTTGTTTTGAGATTCTCAGCAATTTCATTGGCGGCCTCGATTCTCGCCCAAGCTTCCTTCATTTCCAAGCCTTGATTATGAACTTGTATCAATGCACAACAAGCTCGAAATAGATACGTCCAAACAGTCGTCGGTTGTTGTTGTTGTTGTTTAACTTGTTTCGTTAGAAATTGAACAATCGTTTCGATCGTTTGTCGAGCAAGATCGTATCGACCATAGTTATACAAAAATTCGTATAGCTGAAAGCCTTTGTCAACTGTTTTCGTCGAATCACTTTGTTTTTCGAGATTTTTCTTAAATGCTTGATAGAATTCTCGATCGAAATGAATGCCATAGATCGATGAAAGACCAGAGAAATACTTATAAAAATAATGATAATGATTTCGATTCGAAAGCAATGAATCGACTAATTCCGTGTCGAATATGCTTTGACTTGAAAGTGATTGTTCTTTTTTGATTAAATTATTCATGAGTTCAATTCGACGGATTTCATCGAATGTTTTCTGTTCGATTTCGAGTTGATCACGATCGAATGATTGATTCGATTGAGATAATTGTTCGAACAAATTTTCTGGGATCTAAATATCGAATAAAATCTTCGTTCGCTAAACAACAAAGAGAAAACAAAAAAAACACGTTGACTCTACTCGTGAATAATAAGTAAGATTGTCGATAACTTTTTGAAAATTTCCTTCGATTAAAATTTTATTCATTGCATATGGATCGAATTCGATCTTTGTTATTTTCTCTTGATTGGTTTTCGGTTGTGAACTCGTTTGTTGTTCGACGTCTTGTTTTGGTTTCGATGTACGTAGTAAATCTTTGTTCACATCTTGTCGAAATTCTTCGGAACGTGAAATATTCGTTTTATCAGCGAATGCATCGCCTGTTCGTTTAGCAAATTCAGGCACACGTATGACCGTATTATCAAGTGCAGTGACAAGATCCCCGTAGACCGATTGATTCTCTAATAAAATACTACGAAATTGTAAATACCAGTTGGCTGGACGTTCGCCACGTTCAGCTTCTTTGCCGATCGAGATCGGATTTAAAAGACAATCGATTAATCGACGTGCACGATCGATTCTCGATGTTGCCTGATTAATATACTGAACATCGTGATTAACCGAAAGTATTCTCGATCGGACTAATTTCGGTACAAGTTCTTGCGCATCTAATTGCTGAATTAAAGCAATACGATTTACACGTAAACGTGTCGCATTGGCTGTGTCACGATCCATTTTATTTGTATGTGTATGTGTACATACGTGGTCTTTTTTTAATAG
>ERZ778020.2739-NODE-2739-length-12291-cov-3.876430_pt1 | contig 12291 bp, 8 predicted proteins | sample MGYA00375750_ERZ778020 | MGnify/ENA primary metagenome ERZ778020 (study PRJEB29350, sample SAMN05389818) | bioreactor metagenome | isolation source: Ammonium sulfate bioreactor | place: South Africa: University of Cape Town | collected 2014-03-17 ...
GGTGCTACAGTAGTTGTTGTTGGTGCTTCAGTAGTTGTTGTTGGTACTACAGTAGTCGTTGAAGGTGCTACAGTAGTTGTTGTTGACGCTGGTGTGCTACTTGATGTTGTTGGCCAAATTGTTGAAGGTGTAGTGGTTGAAGTTGTTGTTGTTGAGACGGTAGTTGTGATGGTTGACGATTCTGTGCTAGTACTGGTTGGAATAATAGTTGTTGTTTGCACCGCACATACTCCTTGCATTTCACCTGCTCCACCTGTTTCACACTCCGGAAATTCATTTTCACAATTATTCGTACAAGTGATTTGGTCGCAGGGCACTAATGGAATGGTACCGGTCGGCGTTGGTGGACAGACACCACTATGACAACAGAAGCATTCACAAATCTCAGTGCCTTTTATTTGTGTATATGTAAGCGCAAGTATTGTAATAAAAAATAGCAGATTTCTTTGTGACATCATGGTGAAACAGACAACGTATACAATGTAATCTAAGAATGATGTGAGAAGAAGTGAAGTCGGAATTTATATACCACGAAATAGCTATAGAATGAATAAAATAGGATAAACGAAAAACGAAAACATTTTTCTTTTTAATTTTTTGTCAACAATATAAAGATAAAAACATAGAAGATAAGACCGTTCCTTTATTTTATTAACAAGAAATATATCACAACTTCTTTTTCTTTTATTCAGAGAACTGATTCATATTCTTATCAGTTTAACTTTTAAAGTGGTCCATAAGGCATTACGTTGTGCATGAATCTTATGCATGACATCATTGTCGAAATACGTGCAATAGAAGAAAACAAGATTTGATATTTTGAGCACTGATAATAGGATAAAGTTTACAGAAGTATACTTGAGAAACGCACTTTATTATTTATCTGCAATATTATTTATTATTAAAGATAATAATTTTGTTAGAAGAATTTTTCTCTTTTTTTCTGTTTTGTTTGACTGTTGATAACAATAAACATAGTACTGACAGTTTTTTCGCACGTTTATTTGAAGATAAAAGTTATGAATATTTCTTTAAAAACACAAGAAAAACAAGAATATTTGAAAATTGTTTTAGAGAACCATTTTATTAATAAAATAAATGAATGAAATAATGAATGCCATTAATGTTGTATTTTCTCCAATTCTTGAGACATCACCACGTGGTGTTGTTGTGGTTGTTATCGTTGTCGTTGTTGTTGTGGTGGTGGTGGTGGTTGTTGTCGTTGTTGTCGTTGTCGTCGTTGTAGATTCTGAAGTGGTTGTTGTTAGTGTTGTTACTGTGGTTTCACTTGTAGTAGTACTTTCTGGTGTCGTAACTGGCGTAGTACTTTCTGGCGTTGTAATTGATGTAGTTGTAGTACTTTCTGGTGTTGTAATCGTTGTACTGCCTTCGGGTGTTGTAACTGACGTAGTACTTTCTGGTGTTGTAATCGTTGTACTGCCTTCGGGTGTTGTAACGGACGTAGTTGTAGTACTTTCTGGAGTTGTACTCTCGGTTGTTAATGTTGTAGTTGTTGGACTTGATTTCGTTGTATCTTTTGTAGTAGGAAATGGTGTTGGATATGTTGTCGTTTCAGTTACTGTTGTTGGTGGCGTAGTTCCGGTTGTTGTACTAGTTGTAGGACCTGTAGTAGTTGATACCGGTGTTGTAGTTGACGTCGATTCCCCTGTAGTAGTTGACGTCGATTCTCCTGTAGTAGTTATTGCTGTTGTTATAGGTGTTGTCGTAGTATCTGTGCAATTTGCATAAACACGGCCTGTATCAGTATTATTACAAGAGAATGGAAAAGCTGCTTCGCAAGCAATACGACATAGGTGTCCATCACCACAGGCTTCTGCAGTTGTATTACCTTCAGGAATAGGATCACATCCAGGATCACCAGCACAACAAAAACATGCACATACAACAGAACCTTCAGCTGTTGAAATGTATACCGTTGCCACAAGTGACACAAAGAGAAATATATATTTATTGAACATTATAGATTTGTTTAAGATTCTAAAATAAAAAGTCTTACTGACGAAGTAAATGAAACAAGTGGTGACTGATGTCGAAAGAGTGTAAAATTTATATACAGGTATCTTCTATATATTTCAGTAGAATGATGTAAGGAAAGAAGATAACGTTTCTCTCTCTCTCATTTTTTTCTTTTCATACAAAAACTATAGAATATTCATTTGTTTATTTATTATTATTATCAAGATATGAATCATATTTTATTGAGTACACTTTTCCGCACGGTCATAATCGAATTAAATTACTAAGTACGGACGTTTATTGACGAGGACAGAACATATATTTATTAAAATTAATAATAATATTTATTTGAAAAAAAAATGAAAAGAAAGAAGAATAATGTCTATCCGTCCATATAATTTCATGTATGTGTATTTTTCTCCTTCTTTATTTCAAATGAATCAAGTTCCGTTGATTAACATCTTGCAAGAACTTCACCATTTTGAATATACAAATAAATTCGTTGATCAACTGGTAACGAAACTGGCAAAGAAACTTGTCGATGTCGTGGTAATTTTTCTCGTTGTTGAACAGGCGAACTAATCGTTGTTTGTAAATCATTATTTGTTGAATAATGTTCAAAATAATTTTTCTGTACTGAATTATAATATTCTTGTTCATATTGAGGATTATCCAATGGTTCAACTGTAGCTATAGCTTTGACTTGACTGATATTATTATCAGATGATTTTCGATCGGCATGAATACGTATATTAAGTTTAGAATCGTACGGTAAACTCGCATTGAGTGATATACGTTGACCATTGGTTTTAATTATATTCGAATCAGAACTGTAGTAATTTTGTTGAGATGGATTTTGATCGTTCCAATGAACATTACGTCCTTGTGATTGATAGCTCGGTATTGTATCGTGAATGTATGACATGCCTGTAGCTTCGCCGTCTAAATGAACACTAACGTGTCGTTGCTGATGATTTGATGTCGTTGGTGGGTGAAGATAAAAATGAAGAACACTCGTTTGTGGTGATTGAGTTATTGCTCGTTCGAGCGGAAGTTCAAGGAAACTTTTCGGTGTACTTGCACTTTCGGATGTTAATGAACAACAGGATGATGATGAACGAACAGGAATACCGCTATCACGTGATGATGGAGTTGCTGTTCGATAGAATTCTCTTGGTGATTGATGACGAACTTCAAGATCTTGTAATTTTGTTTGTAAATCGTTAAAACGTTCTCTAAATAGACCAGCGAATGAATATTGATATTTATTGATTCTTTTTCTTCGAACAAAATATTTCCCGTTTTTTCGAACACTTACTCCGAATCGGCATAGGAAAATAGATTGACAAGTGTATAGAACATCTTGCTATTAGAATCTCCGAATGTAATCGTCATTTATGAGTGTGAATTCTCTTTTTTTTTGCGGTTGTATCGAGTTTATGAGAGAGTGAAAGTATGTGTCATAAAACAATTTATGATATTTTAATGATTATTCTATTCAAATTCTGTGGTTAAAAAAAGAAAGAAAAAGACAGAAGACAACGAAACTAATTCAAATGTTCAAATTGATCTCATTTTTAATACTGATTCAATATGCAAACTGACGAAGACATAGAGAAGTAGTTCGGATTGGATTACATCGATGAGAAGGAGAAGAGTATATTCAAATCTCGAAATTGGACACCATTGAAAGAGGAAAAAAGAAATGATTGGCCTTCGATCAGTTTAACTATGAACTCAATTTATCATCACGTTATGTTTTTTTCGTTTTCATACGTGCGTGCGATGAACTAATTCATAAAAATAGAAGAAGATTCTTTTTTTTTTCTCGTTAATATCTATTGAGAAATGGAAAAAAAAGGTCGAATAGATGTCTGCCCTTTTAAGAGGAAAGAATTTTGTTCTAGAAGTGTTTACTTGATGGCATCGTCTTTTCGTCGAAGTTCATTATAACGTTGATAGGAATGAAAAACTCGATCGAATGTTGAAACCCATGGTTGTTGATCGTCACTCGACAATGATAGACTTAGATCATGTTGGTCAAGTTTTGAACTTAATTCAACATCTTCTTCATTCAATGTATACATATCTGTTCGTTTGCACTTTGCTAGACAGTTTTATTTGAAGAAATGAGTGATAGAAGTCGGATAAGAAGAAAGAGAAAGAACGAAAATTGAAGACAAATGAACGGCACAACTCGGGCAAAGTTAAATACACAAATCTTAACAATACATATAGACAATTCCACTATCGTTTTTATTACCCACCTGTCCGATATCGATTGATATGATTGGCCTCATTGACCCATTTTTTCTCTCTCTCTTTCTCCGTCTTTCTTTCTTGTTCTTTTTTCGTTCAGTCAGTACAATACGATAAGATAACAGATACATGAAAAGAGAATATATTCGTATATATGTATATCGAACAATTAAAAAAAGAAACGACTATCGTTTGTTTTATGTAGATATCCATTACATCATATATCCTCGATTAAAAGAATTCGAAGTCTTAATCAAGTATTCGTATAATTTTACAAGGGAAGAGAAAATGATCTACTTGCGCATACAAAATTTTAAGCGTTCAAGTACAGATTGATATATCCTTTCATGTCCTACCTGTATTAGATTGCTACTGTTGTTGTTGTTGTTGTTTGAAAAATGTCTTCTCGTTTTTTTTATAATGTTGCTGCCGCGATACGGAATCCGATTATGAATATATGAATGTTTGCACAGTTAATAGGGCTGCCTTTCTCTTCTTTTCTCCCGTTCTTTTTGTGTCCTTATATATATTTGCTAATGTCGTTTACGTTGCGTCTTTTTTGGCTTATAAACTTTTCACTGCGCCACTTGATTTCGGAGTATGTTGTATGTGTGTGCGTGAGTGAAGCTGTATTTCATTGAATACAGATATGCATACAAAAGAAAAAAGAAACCAAAGAGAAGAACAAGAAGAAGGAAGAAGAAGCCTCGAGCTTTGTTGGTTACCTATTTCGCGTTTTTTTCTCGTATCGCTATCAATCACAAAAGGCTCGGTTAGCCTTTTTTTTTTGGTCCATCGAATCGTGTAATATAGGAAAAAAAACGAAACACGATCGATAAAGAGAAAGAAATGAAAGGTGTCGAAAGATTTTTCTTTCTTTTTTTTGCATAGATGTTAGTCTTTGAATAAATTATTACTATTACATCGTTTTGTTTTGATTGTCTAGACAAATATATATTCAGCTATCTTGATTCGAGATTTTGATTTTAATCACAAGGACAAATAGATGAATTCGAGAGTGAAACATTCGTTTTTTTTGTCATTGAAATGTTACATGATATAGAAATGTAATTCAATCGATCGGTTTCTTTCTTTTTTTATTGTAGAATGTACTAATAAACGTACGTCTTAGATTGTAATCTGATTAAAATTAGTAATCAGATTCCGATTGATTGCCTTCACGTTTCGGAATCGTTCTTTTCAAAAGTAAGATGCCATAGGGACGAACAACTGTTGGATCGACAACACGCCAAATATATTGTCGTGTAACAGGACATTCATGAATAGTAAATTTATCAGGTTGAACACGACATTGAAACACAATTCGAAAACGTTTGATTTGTTTCGATGATGTGCCAACGCTGAATGTTTTTGTGAATCGTGGATGAGCACCATATTTACAATTAGTATAAAGATATAAACCTGGCCTATCGAATTTTTCTCCTCCTTGTCGAACAGATTCAGCTCGAAAGTAATCTTCTTTACCCGGATCTATTTCGCTTGAAAAACCATTGTTAACTATTGAATAAATAGCTGCTTCACTCTGCGTACCATAATAGGCGACGGGCCAAACGCCAGGCTCATCCGTTGAACGAAGCCAAACATCATCACCAGGATACTTTTTTGAGATATCCAATGCATGACGATACCATCCTCTTGGCACGTGATATCTATGACCACCTCGAAAACCATCTGGAAGATAACTGTCGATGTCATAGTCAAAATTATGTTTCGGATTGAAATCGTGCGTTTCCAATTGCAAATAACTGAGTGCTGGCGACCAAGAATAAGAATATTTACGTGCTTTAATGCATTTTAACGTTTGACTATGATGAAAACCTGTCTGTGCTAATTCCTATTCATATCAATAATAAGAACTCATAGAGTTTGATTTGCTCAAATATGAAATTCATATTTACTTCTAAATTATCTGCAAAACGTTCGGTATGCTCTTTTTCAGTCGTAGTAATACCGAGATCAACTTTTGCTAAACCATCATCATCCTTTTCGATTTGTATCACTCGTATAAAATTATTCTCACAAGATAATTGTTGTGATATCGACGTAGTAAGACTAACCACGAAATTATTGACTGTATCTTCGGATTTGGCCAAATCTTTTTCGTAGTTTAAATTCGTTTGTAATTGAAATCGAGCTGTAGGAATATAATTCGTCGTGACAAGATGTATATTACCTAGATTAGCAATTCCACACGCTGTTTCGTACGCTGTTCGATGAGCGGATTTATCAAATGAAATTGGTTTTTTCAAGAAACTCAAATCACCTTGAAGTTGTTGAACAAATTGATTCAAAAGAAGAATTGTCATTTCCGTTGATTTCATTCGATAATTAATAGCTTTCTTTCGAAAATTGTTGGTTACATTCATCAACGAACGAAAACGAGCAATAGCATCAAATGAACGTTTATCAGTCATTTGTGTTGGATAGACAATATTCTTCAAAGCTTCTTGTTGATCTTCTTGTTCGAACCATTTCGGAGTCATTTTCAAGTCGATCGCTATGTCTCCAATAGAAATACTTTCGACTACTTGTTTCGGTTGATCTATATATCGAGGGATTGGAGTTGGTTCAGGTGGCGGTGAATCTATTGATGGAATACTTTCTGAAGTTACGCTAGTTTCAGTTGATTCTTGTTTATTCAACAATGGTGGGAGAATTACATCATCGTCATCTTCTACGTTTTGGTTGGTATTTGTTAATGATCTCCGTCTCGTAGCAGTTTTAAAATGAGATTTGGCTGATAACGGTTTAAGTCTTCGTACACGTGGCCGCTGTTGTTCACCATACAATTTAGTTAATGCAGCAGTTCGTTCAGATGCTGTTCCCGAAATGTCCTATAGAAAATTTCTTTTTGATTAGTTTTCGAACGAATTGAATTTCACAAACCTTGGTACTCATGTTTGTCTTTCAAAAAATGTGCTCGTTCGGTAAAAGCAAACTACGCATGTGAATTATTTGACGAGCTGCAGTAAGTAAACAGAGACGAAATTTTAATACAATTTCGCAAATTCATCGAGCATCTACCTGACGTTTATTTACTTAGGAATTGAAAGATTCTTATTTTCTTTCTTTTCTCTACTTTCAGCATTTGTTCGATTAATTATTTTTTAAAAAAAAAAAGAAGACGAACAATAATTATTCGCAAGTCAGTAAAAATCATTCTAGTAAACGTCTCGTATTTATATTTCGTGGATAAATAAGAAGAAGAAAACGAACAACAACGAGAAATTCACAAATATAGAAATCTGTATATGAGTACGTTATTAAAATGAACGAAAGAGAAAGAAAAAACAGCAAAGCATACAGATAAATTTCGATTTTTTTTTCTTGGTAGAACAAGACTAGACAAATAGATAAACACAATCGTTTAATTCTATACGGAAAACTAAACTGTTTAAAACAAGAAAATATTTGTTTTTGTCTATTATGTTTTGCTCGTTTTATGCATGTTTGATTACTCATTGGTATTAATTATTTGAAAGAGTTCTTCGAAATTTGGACTTGATGGTGATTTACTTTGAAAACTGCCAACAAAAATAATATCATCATCATCATCATCATTATCTGTTTGTTGATTAGTCGATGATAAATTCACGCATAATATTGAACTTGTTGGCGATTGAATTTCATCGTTACACGTTTCATTTTCGAATTTTATTTTCAATTTCTTTAACACCGGTAGATCTTCACCAATTTCAACTTCTTCGACATGTCGTTTGGGTTCAGTTTTTCGTTGACGTTTCGTCGTTTTCGGTAGGAGATACGTCGGAATTAACGGTAGGATTTTTTCTTGGTTATCGATGTGATTGAATTGTACAGACATTTGTTCATCACAATTTATTTCAATATTTCGTTTTAATAGATTTTGTACATCATAGGTATCAATCGATGTATTGGCTTGTTCGAGTTGTTCATTAACCGATGTTAGTTTACAAAACATCGAAATAATATCATCGAATTGCATTGTCTGAGATTTTTTAATCACTGAATCAGCTTGATTTAATAATTGTAGAAATGATTCAGTTGCATTCGGTGTTGGCATGTTAAGTTTTGACCAGAATGTTTGTTTGATGTTTTCGTTATGTTTATAGAGATTATTTAAAATCGAATCTTTATATTCGGTGTATTTCTTCTCGAAATTTTCGTACGTTGATTGAACTTGTTGAATTTTCTTTCGATTATTCTCATTCAATTCAACTAATTGATTATGTGCTGAATCGATACGTGTCAAACGAAATCGGCAAATACTTGTTATATGTTCGATATTATCGAGAATTTTCTGTCGATCATTGGAATAACATTTTTGACAAAGAAGAAAATCACAACATGAACATAATGTTAACGAACATTTCTCTTCACATTTTGTACATTTACCATTGATATCATAATTTTTTGGTATTAATTCTAATAATTGTCGATGAATATAGGAAATAGGAAAACGATCAGCACTAATATATGGAAATGTTTGCCGACATAATGGACAAGCTATTGTCGAATGGGGCAAATTCGATAATGGCATAGATTTAAGACATGAACAGCAGAATACATGTTGACATGGTAATGCACGAGGATCACGTAAACGATCGATACATAACGGACATTGAAGATTTTCTTCGATATTCGTATATGAATAGGCGAGTTTGGGCGAAGACGAACGTTGTTGAGTGTCATTACGGGTAAATGTTTGTGCAACTAGAAGATAAGATAATAACAGAGAAGAAGAAAATATTTTCTTATACGTACTTTGCATCGGTTGATCAAGATTCATTGAGAACGATGATGATGACGGAATAGCATTACTATAGATAGTCTGTGTGGGCGTTGTAGCTATTGGCGCAACAATAGGAATCGATCGTAGCATGGTTGATGTCGCTGTTGCAGTGCTTGTTGAGCGTGTTGTCATTTTTGATGATGATGATGAGGGTGTTGAAGACACACGATAGAGACTTAAATCGATTGGTCCACCTTGATTATTTGATTCTCGTCGATTTTGAGCAGAACGTAACTGACTATGCATACGAAGAAGACTATGACGTACACTGGGATAACCTGAAGAAGAAAAACAAAACAAAACAAAATAAAAGCTTCGAAAATAATTTTGAGAAAAATACAACGAAGAAAAATGTTTATCAGCTGATTAGACAAAGAATGAAAAGAGCATCTGTTGATATAGAAATGTAGAACAGAAAAGAAAAAAAAATGTGTATACGCTATTTATTTCCTTTTCAATTCCATGATTAAAAACGACGAGAGATGAAAGAATAAATAAAGAGATATAGATGTCTTACCACTAATAGATGAATGTGGATGTAAGCTTGTAGGAGCTGTAGACGTTGCTGTTGTTGTTGTTGATGATGATGATGATGATGAAGATGTTTGTTGTACTATGGGTTGTTGTTGTTGTTGTTGTGGAGTTTGCGACGATGTGGCGCGTGAGTATAAGTATGGACGGTCCTCATTCTAATAAATTTGTTTATTTGTTCGATCTTGAATAAACTAATAAATCAAACATTTAAATTCACCATCTACATATATATATATATATAATAGATGTTTGACGGGAAATAAAAAGTTCTCAACGCAATAAAACTTATCGTAGGTATTGAATAGGAATAGTGACGATTGTGTGTGTCTATGCGTATGTGTGTCTGCGTATGTGTTGTTGACGTTCTCTTCTTGCTCGACGTATATATTACTGTGCGTTTGGTCGCCCGCGTTCGCTCGCTCGTTCGCTCGCTCTTTCTATTTTTTTACATTTCTACCATTTTCTACGCAATAATAACGACAACATACACACAAATATATGAAAATTCTGACAATATATCGACCAAAATGAGGATAAAAAGACGTTACTCAATCTTGTTTTTCTGTTTTATTCATCGATAAAAAATTCCCATGAATCATTTTGATAAAAAAAAGAAAATATTCCAACATAATTTTCGTTGATTTTCAAAGCTCAATGATTATTATTAATTAATTAGATAATGTATCACAGTTATATCCAATGATGATTTGATTTGGTTAGGAAAAAAAACGAAGATTTAATAAAACCTTTTCGTACGAACATAATGACACAGAAGAAAAGATATTCTAGGACATTCTTCGAGAAAATTTTGTTGTTTGTGAGAGAAGAACAGAAAAAAAAACAAGAGAGAAAGGAGAAGAAGAAAAAAAATGCATCATCGATTTATTTTTTTTATATTTGTCATGTTTTTTTTTTATCAAAGCATAGCAAAGCACTTTTCAAAAGCAAAATATATGAATTTTTAAAATACATTTCCTAAACAAAATGAAAATTAATAAATAGATAAACTACTTGCTTTTATTTTCTGATATAAGTGCAATGGAAATCAGATAGGCTGTTAATGTGTGTGTGATTTAGATAGTTTCGGTGGGTGTTGTTTAGAAAAGATTAGTCTTTTGTTTTTGTTTTGACAACTCGATAACAATAAAAATGCGTTGACCCTATTCGTTAGATAATTTTGCACGAATAAGAAAAAAAATAAGAAAGAAATGAAGTCAAAAAGGTAAATGGGTATTTTTCCATTTTCTTCAAATCGAATCAGATCACTTTTGGCAATTTGTTTCGATACTCAGCGGTCTCTATCGGAATATGCGAATGCAATTTCGTTTTTTTATCTCGGCAGATAAGCTCGCGATACTTCTTCGTTTGTTTTCTTTTTACTATATCAAATTTGAGTAGAAGAACTGTTGTTATTTTATTTTGCTTTCTTTATCCCAATGCCAGTCGATTTAAGTGCAGGTAAATTTATTTTTGTCAGAAATAGATAATCAATCTCATTGATCTCTCAGGTTCAATACCATCGATTTATCGAGAGATATTCGAAATGCTTGATTCCTATGGAATCGATAAAATTACATTGTCGGTATTTGTGCCATTGTTCGAATCGAATATTTTAACTAAAAATGTTTTAAATCAAGTTTGAGCATATGATTTAGTAGAGAAAACAAAATCAATTGAAAACTTTATTATTTTGAAAAGATTTGGGCTGCAGTGATAAAAACGAATTCATTTACGTCGAGAAATGATTTATATAAATGTCTCGCTTTGATGGCAGTCGCTCAACAAGGAAAAAATATCGATGAGAAACTATTAGATAATTATATCAATCGAGGTAGATTCGAAAAGAATTCATCTGAATGTCGAACAAAAAAACATTTGTTTATAATCATAGAATTGCCAATTCCAAGTTTGGATAGTTTGAACGATCTCGAAGATCGGTTACTTCGAATCTATCGTACTGATCAAGGCAAAAGTTCTCTTTGCTATCGTTATGGTGATCTCTGCGCATTAGATACTATCCTTGTCGATACTGCTGCCGAAAAGAAAGGTTCGGTGAATATTTTTTTTAAGTGAGAAATAAAGTCATATTCTATTACATTTTCAGGCATGATAATCCGACATTTTGAATACGAAGTGACAAGTTTGGTAAATATTTTCTTTTTGACAGAGTGAGAATGTACTTTTTTTTGCATTTATTTAGCGTCATAAAAACAAAGTATCACGTCGATACAATGATTTTGTTGCTCTACATGAAATCTTATCATTGAAATATCCATTTCGAATTATTCCTCAACTTCCACCGAAAAAAGCTGTTAATGGTTTCGAATTTTGACATTTTGATATTGGATTATACCTATTTTGTATTTCCTTTTAGTTGATAAAGAATTTATTGAAGAACGACGACGAGCTTTGAAGCATTTTCTTGAAATCCTCTGTCGTCATCCGATTCTATGCGAAACAGAAGTCATAAAATTCTTCTTAACATTTCAAGGAACAGTCTGTGATTTGGCTTTTTTTTGGAAAAACCTACATTTCCTATTTTCATTAGTCATGCGGAGATAATATGAAAGCAACATTTAAGAATACTCCTGATGAATTCAGTTGTATTCCACAAGTATCATCAAGTTCAATTGATCGAGTTGAAGTAAAATAAAGATTTTATTTAACAAAAAAAAAAGAATCATTCATCATTTTTTAAAGAGACACGAAGAAGATTCGACAGGAATCAA
>ERZ778020.2740-NODE-2740-length-12290-cov-10.485247_pt1 | contig 12290 bp, 15 predicted proteins | sample MGYA00375750_ERZ778020 | MGnify/ENA primary metagenome ERZ778020 (study PRJEB29350, sample SAMN05389818) | bioreactor metagenome | isolation source: Ammonium sulfate bioreactor | place: South Africa: University of Cape Town | collected 2014-03-17 ...
GCATCGGTCAGCGTCTTGTCCTTCGGCTGCAGGCGGATGGTGATGGCGATGGATTTCTTGCCCTCCGCCACGCCCTTGCCTTCATAGACATCGAACACCCCGATGCTGTCGATCAACGAACGTTCGGCATTGCGCGCGGCGCGCAAGATTTCATCGGCGCTCACCTTCGCATCCACCACGAAGGCGAAATCGCGTTCCAGCGGCTGCAACGGCGATGGCGCAAAAATGCTTCTCGCCTTTCCCTTCGCTTTCGGTTCGGGAATGGCGCCCAGATCGATCTCGAATGCCGATGCCGGGCCTTTCAGGTCGAACGCGGCCAGAATTTTCGGATGCACTTCGCCGAACTGCGCCAGCACATTGCTGCCCAGCGCCAGCGTGCCGCTCCGCCCCGGATGGTACCAGGCGTGCGCCGTCTGCCGCACCGGCGCGTTCATCGCCGCCCCCATCGCCGCTTCCAGCGCGGCCAGCATGTCCGCCTTGGCATCGAAGGCGTCCGCCGCGTGGGTGTCCCTGGTCCAGCTTCGGACCGGCGTGCCGACCCGCACCCCGGCGGCGATCAGGCGCTGCGCCCCCACCGCGCCGCTGGCAAACGCGGCGCCGATCTCAAACAGCATGATCTCGCCCTGGCCGCGCGCCTGGTTGCGCGCCGCCGCCGCCAGAAGTGACGGCAGCACGGACGGACGCAGCGAATCCATATCCGCCGCAATCGGGTTCTCGATCCGGCGCGCCGCATCGCCGCCGCCGAACAGGGCGGCGTGTTCGCGCGGAATGAAGGAATAGGAAATGGTCTCGTTGAAACCGCGTGCGGCCAGCAACCGCCGCACCGCGCGGGTGCGCCGCTGCGCCGGGGTCAAGGTCGGGCGCGCCACCGCATGCGGCCGCGGCATCGCCACCGACGGCACCTTGTCCAGCCCGTGAATGCGCACGATCTCTTCCACCAGATCGGCCGGCCCGCTGACATCGCTGCGCCAGCTCGGCGTGGTCACGTTCAACGTGCCGCTGCCACTGACCGTGAAACCGAGATTGCGCAGAATGCGCACGATCTCGTCTTCCGGCAGCGAAAGCCCGGTCAGCCGTTTCACCACGGCCGGCGAAAACGCGATTGTGGTCGAAAGCTCCGGTGGTTTGCCTGCCACCACGATTTCGGATGGCTCGCCGCCGCACCAGTCGGTGATCAGCTTGGTGGCAAGCTCCAGCCCGGCCATCACAAAGGCGGGATCGACGCCGCGTTCAAAGCGGTAGCGCGCATCCGACACGATGCCCAGCTTGCGCCCCGTTGCCGCCGTGCGCATCGGATCGAAATAGGCGGATTCGACGAAGACATCGGTGGTGGTTTCGGTGCAGCCGGTATCCTCGCCCCCCATCACCCCCGCAATGCTCAACGCGGTGTTGTCGTCGGCGATCACGGTCATCGCGGGGTCGAGGGTGTAGGTCTTGCCGTCCAGCGCCAGCAGCGTTTCACCTGCGCGCGCCAGCCTTGCCTGCACATTGCCGGAAAGCTTTGCCGCGTCGAACACGTGCAAAGGCCGCCCGCGATCGTGCGAGATCAGATTGGTCACATCGACCAGTGCGGAGATCGGGCGCAGGCCAATCGCCTTCAACCGGTCCTGTACCCATTGTGGCGAGGCGCCGTTCTTCACCTTGCGGATCCAGCGCCCGGCAAAAACCGGGCAGGCATCCGCCGTCTCCGGTGTGAGGTTCAGGTTGATCGAAACCGGGCTCGCGAAGGTGCCTGCAATCGGCATGACGGATGCGGGTTTCAGTTTGCCCAGACCGGCTGCCGCCAGATCGCGCGCAATGCCATAGACGCTTGCCGCATCGCCGCGGTTCGGCGTCAACGCCACATCGATCACCGGATCGTCGATGCCAAGCGCAATCGCGGCGGGCGTGCCCAGCTCGGCATCGGCGGGAAGTTCGATGATGCCGTCATGCTCATCCGACAGCAGAAGCTCACGCTCCGAACACAACATGCCGCGCGATTCCAATCCGCGGATGGTGCCGATCTTCAGCACCTCGCCGCTTGCCGGAATCACCACGCCGGGTTTGGCGAACACCGCTTTCATGCCGGTGTGTGCATTTGGCGCGCCACAGACCACCTGCACGATGTCGGCGCCCGTATCCACCATGCACAGCTTCAGCTTGTCGGCATTGGGATGTTTCTCGGCAGAGAGCACATGGGCGACGGTGAATTCCTTCAGCCGTGCACCGGCATCACTGACCTCCTCCACCTCGAGGCCGATGCGCGTCAGCGTCTCGGCCACGGTCTGCGCATCGGCATCGGTGTCGAGATAATCCTTGAGCCAGGACAGGGTGAATTTCATCGGCTGATCCCCCCGTCCAGCGTGGGGATGTCGAGCGCGGCAAAGCCGTAATGCGAAAGCCAGCGCAGGTCGGATTCGAACATCGGGCGAAGATCGGGGATGCCGTATTTCAGCATCGCGAGCCGGTCCAGCCCCGCACCAAAGGCGTAGCCCTGATATTCGGTGGGGTCGAGGCCGCACAATTCCAGCACGCGCGGATGCACCATGCCGGAGCCGGCGAATTCCAGCCAGTCATCGCCGGTACCGAATTTGATCTGCCCGCCGGAACGGTCGCAACGGATGTCCCATTCGACGCTCGGCTCGGTGAAGGGGAAGAAGCTCGGGCGGGCTCGCATCTCCACCTTCTCCACTTCGAAGAAGGCTTTGGCGAATTCCTCCATCGTCCATTTCAGATGGCCAAGATGGGTTTCGCGGTCGATCACCAGACCTTCGATCTGATGGAACATGGGTGTGTGCGTGGCATCGGAATCGACGCGATAGGTCCGCCCCGGCGCAATGATGCGGATCGGTGGCTTCTCTTTCAGCATGGTGCGCACCTGCACCGGGCTTGTATGCGTGCGCAGCACATTGCGTGTTTTCTGTTGGCCTGCCGCTTCGCCGTTTGCGGCCGCGCTGTCGTCCTGGGCCGCAACGTAAAACGTATCGTGCATTTCGCGTGCGGGGTGGCCCGGCGGCATGTTCAGACGGGTGAAATTGTAATCGTCGAATTCCACGTCCGGGCCTTCGGCGATGGCGAAACCCAGATCGGCGAAGATCGCGGTGATCTCGTCCAGCACCTGCGAAACGGGATGAATGCTGCCGCGCGGTTCGGGCCGCACCGGCAGGGTGATGTCCACCCGCTCCGCCGCCAGGCGTGCGTTCAACGCGGCATCGCCCAGGGCCTGTTTGCGGCCTGCGATGGCGGTGGTGATGCGGTCGCGCAGCCCGTTGAACTGCGGGCCCCTGGTTTTGCGTTCTTCCGGGCTGAGGGTGCCCAGCGACTTCAGAAGCTCGCTGATGCTGCCCTTCTTGCCGAGCGCCGCCACGCGCACCTGTTCAAGCTGCGCCTCGTCGCCCGCTTGCGCGATGGCCGCGGTCAATTGGCGTTCAAGCTCTGCAATATCGGTCATGAAACAACTCCGGATCGAAACGGCTTTATGGAACATCCCCGGCACGGGATGTGCCGGGGTGTGCGCCCGATGGAGTCTCGATGTGCGGCTTTACGCGGTCGCCTGATCCACCAGCGCCTTGAAGGCTGCGGGCTCGTGCACGGCGAGATCGGCCAGAACCTTGCGATCCACTTCGACGCCCGCCTTGGCAAGCCCGCTGATAAATCGGCTGTAGGTCAGGCCGTGTTCGCGGCAGGCCGCGTTGATGCGCTGAATCCACAAGGCGCGAAAGTTCCGCTTCCGCAGCTTGCGCCCGATATAGGCGTATTGCAGCGACCGGTCGACCGCGGCATTGGCGTTGGTGATCGTGTTCTTGCGGCGGCCGCGGAAGCCCTTGGCCTGCTTCAGAACGCGCTTGCGGCGCAGGTGTGAAGGAACGGCGCGTGGTGAACGTGACATGGTATCAGCCCTCCCTTCAACCGTACGGCATCCAGCGCTTCACGCGCTGGGTTTCGGATGCGCTCATGGTCGAGGTGCCGCGCAATTCGCGAATCTGCTCGTTGGAGCGTTTGATCATGCCGTGGCGCTTGCCGGCCTGGCCGTGCTTGATCTTGCCGGACGCAGTGAATTTGAAGCGCTTCTTGGCGCTCGACTTCGTCTTCAGTTTGGGCATTTGCGGTCTCCTTTTGGCCATGATGGCCTGATCGCTTAGGGGCGGCCGCGGCATGCCCTTTTTAGCCGGGCGGCCCTTCAGAAGCGGCGGGTCATAAACGGCCCGCCCGCTTTTTTCAAGCCATGGCCCTTAGTGGAGGTCCTGAAGGTGGTTCGTGTTGACAAGGCAGCAGGAAAGGGCGGCTAGAGTGACGGGTATGAACGCACGCAATACAAGAACGATCACCAATTCCGCCCTTTGGGTGTTCTGGGCCGTCCTCGCCCTCGTGATCTGGGGGGAATTGTCCACCAACGGGCTTGGCCTGAACATCTATGACAAATTCCAGCATCTGGGCGCCTATGCTCTGCTGGCGGGCCTCGTCACGGTGGCGCTGGGGGCGCGGCGGGGTTGGTTGTTGGCGCTGGTCGGGCTGGCTGCTATGGGCGGTATCCTGGAAATCCTGCAGGGTCTTACCGGCCGGGACGCCGATTTCCGCGACGAGATCGCCAACATAACTGGCATTTTTATTGGTGGATCAATAGGTTGGGCAGTCTGCACACTGATGCGGGCCTGGCTTGTTGAAACCCACGCTGCGGATTAACATTTCCTTGCTCGACCAACGTGCGGGGGAAATCGGTGTTTCAGGAATTCAAGAAATTCGCGATGCGCGGCAACGTGCTCGATCTGGCCGTTGGCGTGATCATCGGTGCGTCCTTCACCGGCATCGTCACGTCACTGGTCGGGGACGTTATCAACCCTGTTATCGGCCTGGTTCTCGGCGGGCTCGATTTCTCCAATTTCTTTGTGACCCTGAAGGGGCCGGAAACCGCCACGCTTGCCGCGGCCAAGGCCGCTGGTGCCGTCACCCTGAACTACGGCAATTTCATCAATGCCATGATCAATTTTCTGATCGTGGCCTTGGTGCTGTTCCTGATCGTGCGTCAGATCAACAAGCTGACGACGCCGAAAGCACCGGAAGCCCCGCCTGCAACGCCGGAAGACGTGCTGTTGCTGCGGGAAATCCGGGATTCCCTGAAGAGCAGGTAAATGTCCACAAACACCGATAAAGGCACCACTCTCGACGCACTTGCGCATCATGTGCTGCGTGAACATGGAACGGAACGGGCCTGGACCAGTCCGCTCAATCAGGAAAAGCGCGCGGGCACGTTTTACTGTGCCGGTTGTGGCGCCGCCCTCTACGACTCCGCGACCAAATACGAAAGCGGCAGCGGCTGGCCCAGCTTCACCGCCCCGCGCGAAGGCGCTGTGGAAACCTCCACCGACGCGCGCCACGGCATGACGCGCACGGAAATTCACTGTGCAAAGTGCAAAGGCCATCTCGGCCACGTTTTCCCTGATGGTCCGCCACCGGACGGTTTGCGCTATTGCATGAACGGGGCTGCGCTGCGCTTTGAACCTGCAGAGTAAGCGCGCCGCTTAGCGTTCCTGAATCAACGCCATGATTTCCGCGCCCAGCCGCATGTCCGCCACGTGGCCGAAGATCTGCCGGCGCAGGCGGCTCTGCCGGTCGATTAACACGAGTGTCGGCGTCCCCTGCATGGCATAGGCCGCCATGGTCAGGGGCAGGGCGCGGCCCGCGCCCTCCGGTGGCTGGCAATCGATGGCGGTTGGAAAGCTGTAACGGAATTCGTGCAGGAAGGCGGCCAGCGCCGCGCGCGAACCTTGTGCTTCATGATGCTCAAACACCGCGTGGAGGCCCAGCACCGCAACCTCACTCTCGGGAAAATGTTCCTGCACGCGGGCCAGTTGCGGCAGGCCGCCCTGAACGCATCCGGGACACAGCATCTGAAACGCTTCCATCACCACCACGCGCCCGCGCAAGCCCGCCAGGCTGAGTGGCGTTTGCGTATTCAGCCATTCGCTGACTTGTAACTCAGGGGCTTGTGACGGCGCATTCTGTGGCATGGCGTATTGTTTGTCGTATCGGAACGCTCGCCACACATGCGCGGTTTGGCATCGCAAAGCAATGGCGGCGTGGATGCCCGATAATTTTGTGATCTGATAGTTGCGTCGCATGATTTTGCAGAAGGTCGTCATGGGCAAGACAGCTACGGGTACAATCCGGATCGGTATCGGCGGCTGGACCTACGCGCCCTGGCGGGGAAGTTTCTATCCGGCGGACTTGCCGCAAAAGCGTGAGCTGGAATTCGCCAGCCGCCGTCTCACCTCGATCGAGATCAACGGCACCTATTATGGTGCGCAGAAGCCGGAGAGTTTCGCGCGCTGGCGTGCCGAAACACCGGACGGTTTCGTCTTCTCCGTCAAGGCGCCGCGTTATGCAACGAACCGCCGGGTGCTGGCGGAAGCGGGTGAAACGATTGAGCGCTTCTTCACCGGCGGCGTGATGGAACTGAAAGAGAAGCTCGGCCCCATCAACTGGCAGTTCATGGCGACGAAGAAATTCGATCCCGATGATTTCGCGGCATTCCTGAAACTGCTGCCGAAACGGGCTGATGGGCGCGCGCTGCGTCACGTGGTGGAGGTTCGCCATGAAAGCTTCCGCAACCCCGAATTTTTCGCCATGACGCACAAGCATGGCGTTGCCATCGTACTGGCCGCGGATTCGGACTATCCGCAAATCGTGGATCCGCAAGCGCCTTTCGTCTATGCCCGCATCATGGGCACGCAAGAACGGGAAGCGGCGGGGTATTCCGCAGCCGATCTCGATCTCTGGGCCGGCCGGGCAAAGGCCTGGGCCGGGGGCAAGCCCGCCGAGGGATTCAAGGCGGCTGCGCCCGATCAGACAGCGCCCCGGGATGTTTTTTTGTACGTCATCAGCGGCCACAAGGTGCGCAACCCTGCGGCAGCTGAGGCCCTCATCGCGCGCGTGAAGGCCCGTGCATAAGCCCGGCCGGCGCGATCTAGTCTGTTTGGTAAAACCGATGGCGCCCCACGCTGGACGAAAGCGATAACTATGTCCAGTCCACAACCCTATGAAACCGCGACCTAATTTAGTCGATGGCCACCTAAACTACGACGGTCCGCTGCCCTCTTCTATGACACGGATCGCTTCAACTGTCGCCGCCGCGATATGGCGTCGTGCTCTATGACAGCACCGACTTCGCGCCCTTCGGCGACAGGCTCGCGGCGGCACCCTTGTCGTGTTTGTGGAATTGAGTCCCTTTGCTGGAACTCGGCGATCCTCATTGCGGGCGGTACTGCCGCGGCCTAGCTACCGCGCTTGCCTGGTCGCTGTGTCAGCGCCGATGCAGCCGCGCTCTTCGCGGCCTTTGACGCTGCGGAGCTGCGTAGCACAGCGGAAGCCTTGGATGCCGCGGCCTTGCTCGTGATCTCCTTGGCGTTCCCGCGCTGGGTGAGGGCCGAACCGGCGGCGCTCTTCGCGGCGGCCGAGGCGTTCGGGTTACGTAAGGTCTTGGCGGCGGCAGACGCCGCGGCGCGACCGGTCTTTTCGTTCTTTGTCATGCTATCCCTCGTGTTGAGATCAAAAGATGAATATTGGCGTCTGGACTATTTAATACCCAGAAGCGCTTTGAGCCACCGCCCGAGATGGGACCAGAACCCGCGCGGAGCATACATCGCGTCGTAATAGATGCGGCGGCGCTCTTCTTCCCCCTGGCGACCAGCGAGAACCTGTTCTGGCGTCCACTTGCCGCACCAGATAATTCGCCCGTCCTTGATGACGTAATGGGACTGACACGCCTTCTGCCAGTTGCCAACCGACGGCCACATGCTGGGGCCCGCTGGCGTCTGCGATACCGCCCATTCCGTCGGTCCAAGAGGTGTGCGAATTTTAGCGCCGCAGCCGCACGCGCACAGATGTGCTGCCGTGCCGTACTTCTCGGATACATACAGGATGCCGGGCTCCAGCTCTTTAGGCATGAACTCGACGAGCTGGAGGGTGATCGTCTCAAGCTTCATGTAGGCTCTGGATCGAGCGGGCAGCCACCTTGCAGTCGCTTACATCGAACAAGAAATGATAATTCGGGATTTCGTCGAAATAAAACCCTTTCAACTGCTTGTATTTGATGATCGCGAGGATGGCGTTGAGCGCATTTAACTCGCCGATCTGGATATTTTTGCGGTACTCGTCGGCAGGACGGTCGGACAGCTCGGCTAGCGCCTTGTTCTTCACCTTCTCGGAATCCTCGGGTGAATAGTAAGTCGCCCGCATCATGCCGGATAATGGGCCGCGCTTGCGATTCAAGCCCATGCCAACGTCGATAAAGGGAAGCTCTTTCGCCATCAGCAACTCAAAGATACCGGCGCGGGAAGAGCCTTTGTCCACGCACACGAATGCGAATGTCGCGCCTTCAAAATCATCGCTACATGAGGCATCTATAAATTTGGCTTTCAGTGACAGGCCGTGCCGGAAGTTCTCGTACCGCGCCTGATAGACCTCTGCTTTTGGCTGGCGCAACTCCTTCTCATCGAACCGCCCCGGCGCGCGAAAGACATTGTGGACATGGAAGGGGTCGAGGTCGAAGCCGCGAATTTCTTTGACCGGTGTCTTGGTTAGAAAGTCCAAAAGATATGCCCCGGTGCCTCCAAGCCCGATGATCGCGACGACCTCGTCCTTGAACAGGGCAGATAGGTCGCTGATTTCAGCACGGCTCGTGAGCGTGTCGTGGATTTTGAACACTGAATCGTCAGCTACTTCCTCGACAGAGCGGAAGGTCAGCGGGTTAGCGACGGCACCATACTTCGCCTTGGCCGGACCGGAGAAAAGGCCGACATAGCTTTCGATCTTTTCAAAGAAGTCGGGGAACCCGACGAGATGGCCGTTCACGCGGGGCTTGTTGGAGAACTGGCGCTCGACCTTCACATCGGCGGCGGCCTCGCTGAGAGCCAACGACGTGGGTCCGCCCGCGAGATTAGCGATGGGAGAACCATCCAGATTGTGCGGGTGCGATCCCGCAAAGAAAATCTGGTGATCGTCCTGCACGACATGCTCGTTGTCCGTGAACACGAGCTTGGTGACAATCGCGCCGATTTTCAGGTCGCTGTTGGCGTCGAGATAGGGGATATCGCGGACGATCATATATATGCTGTCGAAACCGACCGCGTACCCCTTCTCAATCAGGCGCTGGATGTCCTTGTTATGACTGACCAGTTTCTGAAACACTGAAGATCATCCCATCCTTGACCCGGACCGACTCCCCCTTGGCGAGGGTGTCTTCCGGCTTGTTGCCGTGACCGTTCTTGTATTTCACCGAGTAGGTGACTTCGGGGTGGTGCGCATAGTCAGGGACCTCCAGCGTCACGACTTCGTCGTAGCTGATCATGTCCTTCGGCCACGGGTGAGGCGTCCCCTCGACAATGATTGTGACGGTATGCCCATGTCCGGGGTTACCGCCGCCTCCGTTGCCACCGCCGTGGCCGTCGTCATCCTTAACCATAAAGCCTCCTTGTCGCCGGTCCGTCGGCAATCTTGAATTGCGAAAATGCAATTGATTTGATAATCATAACCGATGCCAATGCCGATTGCAAGATAGCAATCAGTTTAATTTTAACAACGGATGGCCCATGCCCGAAGACCGATTCGACAGCGACGCTTTCTATGCCGCCCTGAACGCTGCCCGCCTCAGCCGGCAGAAAACTTGGAAGGATGTTGCGGAGGAAGCGGGCGTGAATGCCTCAACTCTGTCCCGGATCGGACAGGGCGCGAAACCGGACGTCAACGGCCTCGCCTCGCTGCTATCTTGGGGAGGCCTCAAGGCTGAGTCGTTCATACGCGGCGACGCAAAAGCGAAATCCGAGCCGCTAGCGGAGATCACGGCACTGCTGCGCGCCGATCCAAAGCTGAGCAAGCAGAATGCGAAGCTGATGGAGGATATCGTGATCAGCACTTATAAAAAACTGCGGGGCGAGTGATTGACTTTCAGGCGTGGGTTCAAGGCGGAAGCAAACCGCATCGCTTTGCAGGTACGGCATCAGATGGGATTGGACGCAGTTGATCCCATTGATCCGGTGGCTGTCTGCGCACATTTCGAGATCAGGTTGGTCCCCTTGCGCGACCTCGATGCGAATAGTCCCTTCCTCCGCGACACTTCGAGTTTCTCTGCCGTTACCGTCCCCTGCGGACATGAAACGGCTATTGTGCATAACGATGCCCATCACCCGCATCGGCAGCGCAGCAACATCAGCCATGAACTCGCTCATTGCTTCCTTGGCCACCAGTGTGCGCCGCCTCTGACAGAGGACGGAAACCGCAGGCACGATAGCGGAATCGAAGCGGAGGCTAACTTCCTTTCGGGAACGTTGTTGATCCCGAACGAGGCCGCCGTTCATATCGTCAGCAATGGCTTGGTGTCACAAGCACAGCGCCTCTACGGCGTCAGTTCCTCCATGTTGACCTATCGGCTGCGCGTCAGCGGCGCCAACCGCATTCACGAGCGTCGGATGCAACAGGTCCGCCGTGCCGTTGGCGGTTAGCGGCTAAGCACCGATATTGGCGCAAATTTGCTATTTCACCGGGAGCGATTCGAACTTTCTAGCCGTCCTGCCCGGCCGCACGTACGAATTTCGACTTTCCCCAGGGTAGTACTGGCGGCCAATAGACGTCTGCTGGCGACGGGTTTCGACTTTAGCGTAGTAGCCACAACCCCATGAAATTATGGTCTGTTTTTGCCGAAGCATGAAATTATGGTCTGTTTTTGCCGAAGGCCGAATTCGAGCTTGCCCTCCTCGTGCAGCAGATTCCACCTAAGCGGGCGGAGTGCAAATGAAGGATATTGAAGATGAAATCGTCGAGGTCATTCAGAAAGCCGTGCATGAGATGCCGCGCACGCTCCTGCAAAAACTTCTGAAAGAGAAGTTTCAGGCGGCGGGCGTAAAGGTCAAAGAGGCCAAGCTCCGCGAAGCTATTGAGCATATTTTGTCCGGCAGCGATGAAGATTTCATCTTCGGCGATAAGCAGGTCGACGAAGCGAATGTGGAATTATCCGATGGGGACTTCGACGCGATCATCGAGAAGGTAGAGAGCTTCGTCAAAAATGACGTGCCTGCCATTTTACTGAAATCGTCTGATCTGGCTGCCGACGGCCTATACAAAGAGCTATCAAAGCGGTGGGCCGAGGAGCACAATCAGCAGGTCAAAGACCTCGCCCGCTTCAAGAAAAATCTCGAAACGCGGTATGGCGAGGGTCTAAACAAGCTCCGCATGCTCGTTACGATAGCGCGGGAATGGGGTCAGGAAGTTCATACGCGAAGACTGACCGAGGCTAAGGGCCAGCCATCACACCTCGATGACGCGTTGCTTCGCCTTCACGTGCGCGCCTGTCAAGTGACGCTGGAGATCGTCGTTTTGCTAGAGGCGGGTTTGGCGGACGGCGCGATGGCTCGCTGGCGTACATTGCATGAGATTGCTACCGTCGCCTTGCTCCTCAGGGAACATGGCGACGAGGTTGCGGAACGCTATGTCAGATATCAGATTGTCGAATCCAAGAAGGCGCTTGCGGCTTATCAGGAATGTCGCGAAGACTTGGGATACGATGAATATTCCGAGGAAGAAGCGCGGCAGATCATGATCGACTACGAGGCCGTGATTGCCGCATACGGCCAGCCATTTTCCGGGGAATATGGCTGGATCGCGCATATCCTGGGCGAAGGCCCGGGCAAAAGGGTCACTTTTGCGATGCTCCAAAAGGCGGCAGGGATGGGCGTGATGCGCGCCCATTACCAGATGGCGAGTTACAACGTGCATGCCAGCCCGAAAGGCGCCTATTTTAGGCTCGGTCAGCTGGAACAAACTTCCAATATATTGCTGGCCGGTTCGAGTAATGCGGGGCTGGTCGAACCGGCGCAGAATGCAGGACTGTCACTTGGCAAGATCACAATGACCGTTTGTTCCGACAGCAAAGCTGCGCCATTCGAGAACAACGTCTTCATCAAAGTCGTGAACCGGCTCATGCAGGAAATCCCGCCTGACTTTGCTGAGGCAGACAGGACTTTGAAGAAGGATGAAGAAAAGCTGCGGCGCCAGAGCCAGAATGGCACCTGAACTGCCACTAAGGTAGCTATAATAAGCTAGCAAATGTGTGGCAGAAGTTATCAGAACCTTACTATTCCACCGGAAGCGATTCGAACTTTTCTGCCGTCGGGGATCGCCGAAGCTACGACGTTGGGGATGCTCCGATTTCCGCCGTCGCAGCCGGTGCGGCTTTGTCGTAGTTTCGGAGACTTACGGCTAGTTTTGGCGCCCCACGCTGGACGAAAGTGATAACTATGTCCAGGCCACAATCCTATGAA
>ERZ778020.2749-NODE-2749-length-12266-cov-3.544100_pt1 | contig 12266 bp, 11 predicted proteins | sample MGYA00375750_ERZ778020 | MGnify/ENA primary metagenome ERZ778020 (study PRJEB29350, sample SAMN05389818) | bioreactor metagenome | isolation source: Ammonium sulfate bioreactor | place: South Africa: University of Cape Town | collected 2014-03-17 ...
CTTACATCACTAATGATTGATCGATTTGTTGAAAGAGAAATTCTTTTAGGAAATTATTTACTTCAACTTTTATTGATTTTTGATGAATTATACAAATAATTTTGTCTATTTGCTCATATTGTTGACTAATAATTGAATTCGAAGATGGAGAAGATTGTATTCTATCTGTGGTTGGAATTAGATTCAATATAGTTCCATTGTTTTCTACTTCATCTCGAACATTGAATTCAGCTGATTCATCTGATGATTCCGATACACATCTATTTAAACAAACGCGACAAAATTCATCTTCAACCAATTCTAATTGTTCGATTAATTTTTGAACATATTCTTCTCGTAAATCATCATCTAAACGGTCTCGATCTTCATATATTTCATTGAATTTCTCTCGAATATCTATTAAACGCTGTCGATCAACAACAATAAGACCATCGGCATCTCTTTTTATTGATAAATATTCGCGTAACGAAATACTAGTCATATCTAGAATTGAAAGAAAAGAGAACAAAATTGTAAAAAAAATCTCAATTCAAATATTATTTCTTGACGGTTGTCGTTGAGTCTGAGGTAGAAAATTGTGTGTTTGCTGTACGTTTCCTTGGCTGATTTGTTGTCTATCTCGGTATGCTAAAATATTCGTTCTAGTTGATGCTATTGAATAACTATTATGGTTGATTTTGGCTGTTCGTCCATCGATATATCGTTGTTTTTCTATTAGTTTTTGACTAGTCGAACTTTTCGCCGATTTAACTTGAAGTAAATCATTTGCTGCTCTGTCATATCGACCATGATTTTCCCGAGAACGTTTGTCAACATTCTTGAAATTCTTGTCAACTTGTTCGAATTGTTTCGTCGCATTTCGAACGTTACTTTGTGCTTCATTGCGTTGTTGTTCGACATTTTGTTTGGCTCTTTCTCGTGTTTCAATTTCTTTCGAAACATCTTTCATTTTTCGATCGATTTCTTTCGTTTGATTTTTATTTTTTGTTAAATTAGCATCTAAATTCGTTCGTCTCTGTGCAAATTCGGATACATTCGATGTCATTGTTGATATATTTTGTTGACGTTGAGATAAATCGGATTGATGCGTTCGACGTTGGTCTTGTTTTTCTAATAAATCATGTCGTTTAACATTTAAATCACGATTCAATCGTCTCGAATCACCTTCTAAACGTTCAATATCATTTTCATGTTTTTCCTTTTTTGTTTTAGTAGTTTCTAGATCTTTTTCGAGTTTGGATTTTTTTCGAGTGATCGCCGTTTGTTTACTTTTCTGTTCACGAATATCAGATTTTAATTCACCAATAGATTTATTCATGGATACTACAGCTTCTTGATTATTTTTAATTTTTCCATCGAGAACGCGTTGTTCGCTTTTTTTCTCATTGATTTGCTTTTGTGTTTGCTTGACTTCAGTTTGTTTAGATCGAATTTCTGTTTTCAATGAATCATGTTGCTTTTTATCATTTGCAATTATTTCTGATTGCTTTTTATGTTCATCGGACAGAGCCTGATGTTCTTTCTTGAATGCCGTTAATTCATTAGATGCTGTATTTTGTTGAGTTGTATTTGCAGTTTGTTCAGTTTTTAATTCGGTCAATGAGGTTTTGATTGAATTCAATTGTTTCTGTTGATTGAGAATTTCACTTTTCTTCGTTTTGATCTCTTCAGTTTTGCTTTGTTTGCTCTCTTCGATATTTCTTACTTTATCCGATAAACGTTGATGTTGCTCTTTAGCCTCGTCGATGTGCTTTTGTTGGCTAGTAATCCTGTCTGCTGCTTGTTGGACTTCCGTTTTTCTGTCCGCGAGTTCTTTTTGTTTGGTAGTCAGTGTATTGTTTTGTGCTTTTAATGCTTCTTCAGCTTTCTCCTTATTATCTTGAGCTGTCTTAAAATTTTGACTTTTTGTATTTTTCTTTGTCGTACTGTCGTTCAACTTTTGTTTGGCATTGTTTACAGCACGTCGACAACTCTCAACAGCCCGTTGTTTAGCAGCTAACTGAGTTGATGATAGAGAATCTCTTGGACGTCTTTCATAACTTCTCAGATCCGCTTCAGCTCGTCTTAATGCAGTTTCCTTTTGTTCGAGTGTATATTTATCTTCTTTGAGTTGAGCTTCTGCTTGTTGAAGTTCTTTATTAGCATTGGTTTCCTGATCAATACAATTCTGCAAATTTTTCCGTGCTTCATCAACTCGTTGTTGTTGCTCTTTCAAGGCATCCGCTGCTTGCTTTTCTTTTTCTTCAGCATTTTTATGATCAGATTTATAGTTTTCTAAAACTCTGCTGAGTTCTTTGATTTTTTCTGCACAAGTATTTTTCTCTTTGTTCGTTTGTTCTAACTGGTTGTTGATAGTTTTCAATGCATTTTCTAAAGTTGTCTGTTGCTTTTCTAATGCTGCTTTCGCGGCTTCAACTTGCTTTAAGTTATTTTCTTGAACTTTGATTTGATCAGCAAGTTGTTGGCCTTTTGCTTGAAGATCTTTCAATTCTTTTTCTTTTAAATCGATATTATTTCTAAAACAAATATAATTTCATCGATATAAATTCGATTCATCATATTGAAACATACTTTGCTTGTTGAACATCTTGCTCAAGTTTTCTTAGATTAACTTCTTTAGTATGTAGATCATTCAAGATTTCTTGAGCTTTTGTCTCAAGTGATTTGATTTGCTCTAGAAGTTTATCGTTCGAGTCATTTAATTGGTTGATTTGATTTCGAATTTCAGTTTGTTGTCGTTGAGCTTCTTCGAGTTCTGCTTGAAGATGGTTTTTCATTTCTTCACATCTTTCTTTCTCATTCTCTCTCATTTCAATCGTTCGCTGAATTTCTTCTACTAAATTTTCGATTCGATCGATCTCTTCTTGACATCGATTACATTCATCTTCTAATTTGAGTATTTCGCTCTCAGCTTTTTCAATTTCTCGTTCCATTCTTCGAATATCCTTTTCAATTCGATCAATATCATCTTCAATATGATTCATATCCATTTCAATTCGTCGAATTTCAACTTCAATTGCTTGAATACGTGCTTCAAGATCTCTGACTTCTTGTTTTAACTGTCTGATTTGTGTTTCAAGTTCGTTAATCTTTCGTTCGATTTCATCTCTTTCATGTTGTAATAATTCTCTTTGTTCGTCAAGTTCAGCTCGTTTTTCAACGTATTCTTCCAATAAGTTCTTCAATTTATCTAATTTCTTTGATACTTCATCGAATTCAACTTCATATTTTCGAAGTATTTCTTTTTGTTGATCAAGTTCTATTTGCATAAGATCTTTTTGTTCTTGTAGATCCTTCAATTCTTTATCTAATTTATCCATTTCTTCTTTCTCATGTCGACATATCTCTTCTAATTCTTTAATACGAGTGTCCTGTTGTTGTTCTTCATTTAATAAAGTCGCTCTTTCACTTTCACACCTACGAATCTCATCGTTTAAACTATTTTTTTCACGTTCCAACGCACCAATTCGATTTTCCATATCACTCATAATTCTCTGCTGTTGTTCTGAACTATGAATTACATCATAATCAAACTCCGGTGATGTAGCTGTGATCTGTGCCATCTTCAATAAAAAAGATAAAAATTGACTCGAATTTATAGCTCAACAACACGTTTTAATAGATAAACAATGGTTTTTGGGTTTTTGTTATCGCACTAGTATATATGTAGATGGTCTTATCTATGAGTAAGCAGTTTCTTCTATATGATTTGGTTTTTTCCAAGTTGGTTCTTGACACTGTAAAGTTGTATGAGAGTCTCATAACGTTAATCATGGCTCAAGCAACAAGTACAACATCGATTCAACATGAAATTGACGAACAACGATTGAAAGAACTCGAAAGAAGTAAAAAACAGTTAGAAATTGATGAAAAATTGTCTACTGATGGTATAAATAATACACTTCGATTAATTGATAATGAACAAAGACCAATGGAAGAACTAAATTCTCTGTTAACAAAAAATTATCATAGACAAGACGCAATCGAGAATGAAATTATACAACAAGAAAATGATTTCGATGAAAATGAAAGTAGAATATTTGATGTCACTATGAAATTAAATCAATTGGAAACCTGCAGAGATCAATATAACGATCAAATATTTGATCTTGAACTCAGACAACAATCAAACAACTTCGAGAGACAACACATCGAACAGAACATTCAGACAAGTCAAACACATATTGATGATTTACAAGAAAATATCAATGAAAAAATACGGTTGATGCAAGATAATCAAGTGAATATAACACTTATTCAACATGAAGTTCACGAAATTATTCAAGATATTGCACTTAATGAACAAGAACAAAATCTGTTAGATGAAAGACTTGATCAACTCAAAGAACAATTGTCATTAATCACTAGTGAATCGATAAAATTAGATGCAGAATTAAGAAGACTCGAGGATTCAATTGAACGTATCAAAGAAACCATTAAAACTAAACAGGAACAGACAGAAAGTTTACAGAAAGACGATGCAATCCTTAAAGATCAATTAAAACAAGCGGAACAAACTCAAATTGAAATTCAGAAAGTCATTGGATCATTGACTAACGAAATCAAAGAGAAAACAGAAACAATCGAGTCATTAAAAATTGAATTAAAAGAAATCTTGAAAACAATATTCGATCAAGAAAAACAAGTACGATTATCGAGAGAAGCACTTGAACAATCAAAGTATAAAACATCGAGACAGCAGATTATAAGACGATATTTCTTTCGTTTTGTTCTTTAGACAAAAACTTTCTCAAACTGAAAATGAATATCGTAAAGTCAAAAATGAAGAAGAAAAAATAAATCAACAACTTCGGGATCTTGCAGATGAATATCGTTTTGTTGAACGAACAGCAAATGAGACGAGCAACAAAATTGAAGAATTAATTGAATTATTTAAAAATATCGAAGACAAATTAAATTCAATTGAAACTGATTTAAAAGAAACACAGGCGAATTTAGAAAGTGAAAAACGTGTTCTTCAACAACGAACATCAGAGTTGAGAACTGCCGAACGTGAAGAACGACGAACTGCAACTGAATTACGTAATACAGAACTCAAAATCGTGGCTGCAGAAAAAGTTCGTCAAGAAAGTCGAACAAAAGAAGAACAAATTCGACGAGATTGTCAAGCAGTTGAATTTGAAGTCCAAATTATGGAAGCCGATGTTGAACTAGCTGAAAAAGCTCTATCAATGATCGATGCAGCTGCATCAGCAGCACTTTTTTTAATGAAATTAAATTTTCTTGCAACTCTCTTTGGCCTAGCAGTCAAAGAATTAACTATAGGCGCAGTTCGATCGAAATTACAAAACGTACGCGGAGAATTAGATAAGAAAAAAGCATCATTATCAAGCAAACTCAATGAACAGAAGGCTCTTCAAGAAAAACGAAAGAATTCTGAAGCAACATTGAATGTTGAGAGAATGAATCTTGAAACAAAGAAAAACGAGTTAACCGATCGAAAACAAAATGTTATTACAGCTAGAAATGAACTCAATCAACAAAAAACCATTGTTGATAATCTGACAAAGCAATCAAAAGATCTTCAAGGACAACTCAAACAAATTAAACAGGATAAAACTGCAGTGAACAATCAAATTCGTAAAGAAAAAACGACGCTAAATCAACAACAAAATGAACTTCAACTCATGAAAACGAATATGAATCAATTGACTCAAAATCAAAATCAATGCCATGACCGGCTCGAACAAGTAACTAATGAGAAAAATCGCAATGAAAATGAAGTTGAAAGCAAACTTGCTGAAATGCAATCGAACATGGACCAATTAGCAATGAGTCAAAATGAAAGAACTCGTTTACAAGAAGAGATTCAAACGAATCGAAAAAGTGTCGATCAAATGCGAAAGGAATTAACAAATAAACAACAAGAAAACTGTCAAATAGAAAATCAAATGAAAACTATTCAAACTGAAATATCTATGATCGATAAATCAATTTTAGCACTTCAATCAGATCTTCGAGATGAGAAACATCAGTACAAGAAAATCAATACGAAAAAAACATTATTAAAACAGGAATATGATCAAACAACAGCGAAATTAGATAGTCTAAATGAAGATATTCGAAGACAACAAAATCTTCGAAAAACCTTAGAAGATAATTTAGAAACAAAACATCAACAATTAATAAATCAAAGATCACAGCAACATCAATATCAATACGAAATCAATCAATATCGAAAAGAAATCGATTCGGAAATTTACAACAAAGAACAAAACGAAACTAAACAATCGATTTTGAATAGTTCTATGGTGAGACATGAAACACAAATCGAAAATTTACATCGTCAAATCGAACCAATCCAAACATCTATTCAACAACGTCAACAATACGAACAAGATTTAGAACAACGTAGAGAACAATTAAATATCACTTATGAAACGATTGAACGTGATCGACAACGATTAGTAGATGATAGTAATCATTTACAATCACGATACGACGAAGTAAACATTCGACAAAGAGCTAATCTTGATCAATTACATCGAGAACAACATCATGAAGATGAACTCATAATTCGAATAGCTGACAATCAACAACGAATCAATGATTGTAATTTGCAAATCTATCGATCTACGGAAGAGAATAAACTCAGACAAGTTGAATTAGAAAACAATCGGGAACAACAATCAGAATACGGACGCAGAAATGAATCTATTCAAACGACAACATATAATCGCCGAAGAGAACAACCGCAATTCAATTACAATTGAAAAATAGAACTTAATCTCTATTTCTTTTTTGTTGATTCTATTTAAGCTTTGAGAAAAATATACTTATAATAGCACGCAAAGATTTTTGAGTTCGATCAGTCAAGGACTTCATTTTTGGTTTATTTTTAACTCAAACAAATTCAGGTGTAAATAAAGAATTGATAACCATGAAAAAATATGTAAATCATTTTTCTGACAGCTGTCAACAACATTTCAACATTATATACTTTTTCTTGGATTACATTTCACAATGCCTAATCTCACATCGGTGATCGTTTATGAAACATCTACAACTCGTTCAATTAAATTTTGGATTCTATTATTCTTTCAACCATTGTCAATTGTTTGTTCATTGTGTATGTTCTATCACATGCTTGCCTCTCGTACACAACGACAATTATTAGCAAATCAAATTGTTTTTGTTATGCTTATTGTTAGTTTTCTTAGTGTAACCATCGATCTATCGATTACACTTGATTTTCTACGTCAAGGTTTTGTTTTTTCTCAATCGCATGCTTTCTGCTATTTTTGGATGTTTATCGATTATGTTCTCTATACTCAGGGTATGCTTTTAATGGCATGGGCATCCATTGAACGTCATATACTTGTTTTTTCTATACAAAAATTACGTTCAAAAAAACAAAAATTCTTTCTTCATTATTTTCCTATTTTATTTTGTATAATTTATCCATTGATATTTTATATCTACATGATCTTATCGTATCCATGTCAACAAAGTTTCGATTATAAACTAATTCTATGTGGTACACCATGTTTTAAACAAATATCATTCGTTCTCAATTCGTACGATACCATGATCCATTCATTTATACCCACTGTGATCACAATTATTTCAAGTTTAACTTTATTAATTCGAGTTGTTCGACATAAACGTCGCATTCAAGGACAATTATTTTCTTGGAGAAAACAATATCGTATGTCCGTACAATTATTAACTATTGCTTGTCTGTATGTTCTCATGAATACTCCACCGTATACAATTATTGCCACAGTTGCCATGCGTTATATCCGATTTCTATCCATTCAAACAGATTTTCATCCGATTTGTTCGAGTAAATATGTTTCACCATCGTATCTATTAGAACTTTACAATAATTCAACAAATGTATCATCGCCATTGGTGACACACTATCGAACATTAGCAGCACTTTGTTTTCTTTCGAAGAAATTTATTGAACATAAATATCATTCGTTTAATCAACGAGAATTAATTACCGTTGAAACATTAACAAATGAATCATTTACGATTGAAATTCAATCGTTAGTCTCGAGTTTTATTCGACAAACCAAAGCTGACTATCGTCGACAATTATCATTCATCATGAATTCGTTTAGTGTCAATCAAATTTTAAATTTATTTATGAATAGTTGGAATATTAAATTCAGTGATGCAGAACATGATTATGTCATCGATACAATTCCACAACAATTTCCATTGACAAATTGTACATGTGCAATATCAAGACAATGTCAAATGAAATACACCGATGATATTCGAATAGGTTGTTTTCCCTATGATGGATTTCGTTTATCAAAACATGAAAATCAATCACTTGAAAAATTAAACATGGATTTATTTGTCACGAAATGGAATAATCAAACAAATTACACGAACTATTTTCGAATATGTCGTCCATTAGAATGTCAATATACAGAATCTGATAGAAATAATCTATTGTATATTGCCACAAATCTACTTGGTATCTACGGAGGTCTAGTGACTCTATTGACTGTGATTGTTAGCCAATTTCTGCTTGCCTATAAATGGTGGACTACATTTTAGTAATTCATATAATTGATCTTCTTTTTCTTTTATAAAGTTATGATATTGAAAAATAAACATTCTATTTATTTTCAGAATGAATAAGCTATTTCACATCACAATCAAAGGAAAAAAAGAAAAATTTACAGATGTGAATATTTTGAAAATTAATCGAGCAGTGACACACTTTCCGTTCTCATGAGAGCAAAGCTCGACGTTTTCCGTCGTTCCGTGTGAGAAAAAGAAAAGCACTAGATAAGACTGAAAGATTATCTTAAATAAATACGAATATTATTCATATAAATAGTCAGTTAAAAACGAGTTTGTCTTCCATTTTCATTTGGTCTTCGTGTTTATCGTCGATTAAAATGCATCTTCGTATTTGTTTCGCACTTTGTCTTGTTTTTGTCTGTGTCTATTCACGACGAGTTGAAAATTCGAAACGACAATATCTAACTGACGAATTTATCAATGAAGTCAATGCTAAACAATCAACATGGACAGCTGGACCAAATAAATTTCAAAAATGGTCGAAAACTGCTATTCAACGATTAATGGGTGTTCTTCCTGGTCATTTCGAACAAGTTAAACGACTTCCCGTTGTTCAACACGAAATTCCAAATGATTTACCAACAGATTTCGATGCTCGAACACAATGGCCAAACTGTCCAACTGTTAGTGAAGTTCGAGATCAAGGAAGGTAAGAAAAAAACATGAGCAAATTTTGAGATTGATCTTCTTCTTTTTTTTCTCTTGAAATTCAATTTATTAGCTGTGGAAGTTGCTGGGCTTTTGGTGCTGTTGAAGCTATGTCAGATCGTATCTGCATTGCATCAAATGGACAAAAAAATTTCCACATCTCTGCCGAAGATCTCGTTGGTATGTATTTACGCCAATCGTTGATTAAAAATTAAATTGATTCCTTTCTTCAGCTTGTTGCAAATTATGTGGAGCTGGTTGCAACGGTGGTTATCCAGCTGCTGCTTGGGGTCATTACAAATTAACTGGTTTAGTTACTGGTGGTAACTACAATTCAAGTCAAGGTTGTCAACCATATTCAATTGCTTCATGTGACCATCAGTATGTTGAATATGCATTTTTTTTTGAAATACGAAACTAATTCTATGAATTTATTCTAGTGTCAATGGAACACGTCAACCAGTAAGTAACCGATCGTTTGTTGAGCATCGATGGATTTAATTTTGCTTTCGTTTTTCTAGTGTCAAGGTGAAGAACCAACACCAAAATGCCAACACTCATGCGAATCAAGTTATCCAACACCATATGAACAAGACAAACATCATGGTGACACCACATATTCAGTCAATGGAGTTGCACAAATTCAAACTGAAATTCAAAAGAATGGTCCAGTTGAAGGTGCCTTCTCAGTCTATGCTGACTTTCCAACATACAGATCTGGTGTCTACAAACACACATCTGGTGATTATCTTGGTGGTCATGGTATGTATTCTCGATTGATCTTCGAAAATTTCCTTCAAATTAGAAATCTGTTTTAGCTATCAAAATCCTCGGATGGGGTGTTGACAGTGCTACACAAACACCATACTGGCTTGTTGCTAACTGTGAGTTCGAAGTGTTTTTGTTTTTCGATTAATTTCATGAAATTTCTTCGTTTAGCATGGAACGAAGATTGGGGTGACAAAGGTTTCTTCAAAATTCTTCGTGGTAGCGATGAATGCGGTATTGAAAGTGGCATTGTTGCCGGTTTACCAAAACTTTAAACGAATTATTCCTTTTTTTTCTGTTCTTTATTTTCTAATTTAAATGAGAAGAAGAAAAATAAAAAAAAAGAAAGGAAAAATAAACATCGATTTCAAAGGTTCTAAGAATAAAAGCCATGGAATGTAAGAAATCCAATAAAAAACCAAAGAAAATCGATAGTTTTCGTTGATTTAACTGTCGACGATCTTATCCAAGGAATCCATAATGTCGAATTTTTCTTCGATTTATCCGTTGTTAGTAATGTTGTTGCCATTGTTGTTGTTGTTCGACTTAAAAATTTCGTTCGATTTCGTTCTTCAAGAATTTTCTCTTGACAAAGATCTTTTGTCATGCTCACATAGGAATTTGATGTTTGCGAACAAAAATCGTACCGTTTCAATTCATAACAGAGATTCCACGAACAATTACTAAACGAATTGGTTAATGTCGAAATAAAAAATCGATCTTGTCCCTCTTGTGTACATGTTAAATGTCGATAATCGATGAGATATTTTTCATATTGAACTAATAGACAATCACATTTTAAATTAATATTATCGTTTAAATCGAAAATGGCTGTTTCTTGTGTTTGTTTGTTTTCATCGATTCGACATAATAAATCCGAGAATATATTTAATGACGGTAGATCAGTCGAACGAAATGAAAGTTTTTCTAATGTCGATAAATTTATCGAACAGAACGCTTGTGAAGAAACGCTATTAAAATGTCGATTCGAATCGAAATCGATCGAACGAATCGATTGAAGATCAACTGCAAAATAATCGGTTAAATTATGCAGATTATTCGACGAGACATTCAAATATTCGAGCGATGAACTAACTAATTTGGGCATTTGTTCAATAGAATTCAATGCTAAATCTAAGATTTTCAATGATTTCAATGCACTAAGAAAATAATTATCTATAGCATAGATTTGATTGTTTGTCAAACGAAGTTCGACTAAATTATAAAATTGATTGAAAAATTCATTACACAATGATGTGAGATTATTTGAACTGAGATCGATTAATTGAATATCATAATGATTATGAATTGTTGCATTCACTGGAATCACAAGACTCGAATCGGTTAATCGACATGAAACAGCATGAAATTGCCGTAGAACAGGCACATGTTTAAAGATTTCAGTTAGATTTAAATAGTCAAGAGGATTATTCGATAGATCTAAGATTTCTAAACAAACAAATGATCATTGTTTTTCTTATTTTATTAATTGTAAATTCGATTGTTTTGTTTTTACCTAGGGTAAATCCAGGTGATATTAATGTCTCGGGACTGAATTCTTTCAAACGATTGTTATTTAAATATAATTCTTTTAAATTTTCAATCTCGGCAAATGCAGTGAGCTCAATTGTTTGTATGTAATTATATTTGAAATTTAATTTTTCAACATAAATCCCCGAAAACGCATAACTACCTATGGATTGAAGATTATTCGATGAGAAATCCAATGCATTCCAACGCATATTATTCGGTAGTTTCGGAAGATCTTGTAATTGAATATTATGACAACGTAATTGAGATTGTGCACCTGAATGATAACATTGACACAGATAGGGTAGTATTAAATGTTTACAATCGAAATAGATAATTTGAGAATTTAAATCTTGACTAGAAGTTAACTGTACGAAGATAATTAAGAGAACAAACATATCGTATGTCTAAAAAAAAGACAAAAAAAAACGTGCAAAGACAAAAATGACAAACATTTCTCTGGCTCTATGTTCTTTTTGCTTTCTCGTTAATATTAATTCGGTAACACATGTCATCAAACGATGAACATGTCAATCAATCTCTCATTAACACTAACAGCAAACGTCCTTGATACTGATCGTAGACGATGCAAAAGAATATTTTTTTTTGTTGCTTCTGCTTCGAGTATTATCTCGAGAGAGATCATAGTAAACATACAAATGTATATTAAGAAGAAAAGATCAATAGATAAAAGCAAAGGCACAACGAGAGATAGTTACAGATTTTTGATTGTCAACACGCCTAGGTATATC
>ERZ778020.2752-NODE-2752-length-12261-cov-4.229805_pt1 | contig 12261 bp, 13 predicted proteins | sample MGYA00375750_ERZ778020 | MGnify/ENA primary metagenome ERZ778020 (study PRJEB29350, sample SAMN05389818) | bioreactor metagenome | isolation source: Ammonium sulfate bioreactor | place: South Africa: University of Cape Town | collected 2014-03-17 ...
TCCGATGGATATTTACGTTTTTGGAATAATAGTAATGGTACTTGTCAGCAAGCTGTTAAAACAGATTCACAAATTTCATCGATTCTATGGTCAAACGATTACAAACAAATTGTAACTGGACAAGGACATCCGAATAATTATATTCATATATGGCATTATCCATCCATGGATAAATGTCACACATTACATGGTCATACATCGAGAATTTTATCGTTAATCATGGGTCCTAAAGGCAATCCTGTTGTTAGTCTATCAGCTGACGAAACCATTCGCTTTTGGAATTGTTTTCCAGTTGATATTCAACGAAAGAAAAAACAAGAAATGACACGAACACTTTCGTTTCCAACGAAACTGAATTTCAATTGTCGATAGATAAACAATAATATTTTTTTTTCTTTCTCTCTCTCTTGTCAAATAGATTTGAAATATAAATATATATCTAACTAATCAAACTGCAACAGTCTCTCATCAATCATAGAATAGAAAACATGTCTAATGAGGAAAAAAAACCAACTTGATTATTTATTAACCATATACATGTTATATCATTCTCAAGCATACTATCGAATTGCGACGTCATTTCTTTCGATCAAAAATATATAATGTAAATATTTCTTTCGTCGTTTTGTTTTTTTTGGTTTGGCATTGATCGGTCCTGGAACATCATTAAAATTCATTATTATTTATTATTGAGTTATTAACTTGAGCTTAAATTAAATTTATTTATTTTTAAAATAATAAATTATCATTCAGGTTTTAATTAAATATAATACAACGAAAACACACACGAGTACTTATTTAAAAGCTTAGAAAGTTTAAGAATTAAAATGTCGTAAATACCATCAACATTGAGAAAAAAAAAGAAAAAAAGAAATAATGTTCGTTTGTCGGTGATGAATAGAGACGCAATTAGGTTATATTTTTGCAATCGACCGATATAATATACTCTTGCGAAAATGCGCACATTCTGAATCCAATCCAGAACGGATATGAAGACGTCTATTGAAAAAGTTGCCTGTTTTTTATATTGACAATCAAACCGATCTATCTCATTTTCCGTCGTTATATTTTTTTTTTCTTTTCCTTATATAAACAGAGTGAGACATCGAGATAATAAACATTCAGACGAAAAGATTCACTAGACATCGAACGCAGAACTTTGCTATAAAAGTTCATTTCATCGTTTGTGTGGCACACCTATTTATTAATTCTCATTTTCGAGGTGCGAGTAATTAAATCTCGCATGACATTGCAATTTTCTTTTTAAATAGTTAATACTCTATATTTCCCCTTCTCTTTTTTTTTATAGATTAGAGATAGAAGAAGCAAAAAACGCTACAAATTCAGCAACATTTGCTATTTCATTATTAACATCCGTTCGGTTTCTCTATCAAAGAAGAAAACAAAACACGATTTTCATCTGTTCAATGAATACAACTCGCATGGAAAATCTTTTCTCCGAACAATGGACTTGGTCTGCAAGAACGATACTTGTACTGATCCTCTGCAGTTTGATAACAATTCTCACTATATTAGGTCAGTCAGTAGAGCCAAACATCGAAAGTGAATATTTTATTATTAATTTTTTTTTCTCCCTGAAGGCAATGGTCTGGTATTACTCTCAGTTAAATATCGTTTTCATGCTCGATCCTATTCCGATTATTTCATTATAAGTTTATGTCTCGCTGATTTTTTCGTTGGTCTCTTTGTCATGCCATTCATGACTCTACATTCGGTTCATTTACATTGGCCTTTTGGCTATCAATTATGCTATGTTTGGATGTCAATTGATTTTGCTTGCTCGACAGCATCGTTTCTCACACTGGCTGCAATGGCTTTAGATCGTTATTACGCACTAACTGGTGAATTGATTCGATTTAGAAAACTTGTTTTTACTGATTGAAATTGTTCTTTTTTTTCTTCAGCACCCTATTTTCACCTTCGAAATCGTTCGTATTCATCGGTGATTATTTGTATAATCGCATCTTGGACAATACCTTTGCTAATTTGGCCAAGTTCGATTTTACTCGGTCATTTTTTCAATACGAACACTCCCGATTGTGTTCATCCGGCTCGGCCAGTTTTCATTGTAATTTTATGTGCAATCTTCTATTACATCCCACTGTTATTTATGCTTATTTGTTATTCAAAAATAATCGTTAGTATCAAAAACATCGAAGTGATGGTAAGTGTGCTTATTTTTCTGCTTTATGAATGTAGACTAATTGCTTATTTTTTTATTGTTTAATAAAATATAGATCAAAGGTACATGGGAAATATGTCAATACGAAACAGCAAATCATTGTCATTCGTCCGATTCATCATTACGTTCATTAATCTCACGTTATTTACACCGGAATACTCCGGAACTAAATAAAAAAATGTTAACATCAACATCTGTCTATCCACCACGTATAAATCGACCGATGGCAACTACGGCAACATTTACAGGTCACAAACGTTGTTTAATTCAATGTCACGAGAGAGTACAAATTAAACATGAACACGATGATGAACAACTTGTTCGAGCACGTTTAAGCACTCGAACATCATCGTTACCAGCTGCTCGTTGTATTAATTATTTTTATTATCCAAGTCAAGTATCATGTCAAATGAAATTCTCAGAAAATTCACTAACGCAATCGCATTCATCGAGTCAAGGCAATGGCAATGTTGGCTTGGCAACAACCGATGTTTCGACGCATAGTTCATCATTGGAAAACAATCTCGATGATGAACATCGACATTTCAATCGACGTCAACAACAATCAATCGTTTCGACATCGTATCATTCGAGTCGATACAGTCAACGTGCGATTGCTAAATTCATGCAAGAAAGAAATAAAGCACGATTAAGACGTAATCAGAAAGCGAGTCGAATGCTCGGTAAATATTATTTCAATTTGTAATTTCCAAAAAAAAAAACGACAAAACATTTTTCTTTCAAGGAATTCTACTGGCTGTTTTTCTAATTTGTTGGCTTCCATTTGCGATATCCTATCCGACGATGTTGCTCTTTCCTGATAAATATTCTCGACATGTGGAAAGTCTCGTTTTCTGGCTTGGCTATGTCAATTCATTACTCAATCCGTTTCTCTATGTTTATAGTTCGAGAAATTTTCGTCAGGCGATATTGGAAACAATCTGTTGTTTGAAACGAATTCGTTCTCGGCAACATCATCTAAGATATCGATGGTCATTTCGACGATAAAGAAAGAAAAAAAACGAAAACGTTTTTTTTTTGTATTGTAAATTTTATCTAAGATAATAAAAAGAGAAAGTATAGTTTGGTTATCTGATCTGATTTGATCTATCGAAGAAACTAGAAGAAAAAGAGGTCGCTCGCTCTGTCGACATTCCCGATAAGTGTTCTGCTCAAACCAATGTCAGAGAACTTTTTGAGTACTTGTATTGAAGAGCACGACAGAGTGGTTTTTTTTAGACAATGAATTAGTTTGAAAGAATAAACAATGAGTGAATATAATGCTAATGTAAGATATGACGATGATTACGCAGACTCGATACCAGGCGATGAGCAAGATGTTTTACTCGATGATATAAATGTGCCCGATGATTCTGAAGTAAGAGATTATTTTCGAAGATAAGAAAATCAATACGTGCTATCATATTTCGTAGGAAGACCGGCAGTTTATTACCGTGGGCATTTGTGCTCAATGGAAAAAAGTCAAAGCTAAACCAATGGAAGAAATACTTCATCGTTTAGAACAATACGAATTTTTTCGTATTATTATTTTTCCTGAAACAACAATTCATGAAAAATCAGTCGATGAATGGCCATTTTGCCATGTACTTATTAGTTTTCATAGTAAAGGTTTTCCTCTTGCTAAAACACAAGAATATGCTCGTTTACATCGACCATTTCTAATCAATGATTTGGACAAACAATGGGATATTATGGATCGTATTAAAGTCCATGAAATTCTCAATGAAACAGGCATTCCACAGCCACGATATGGCGTTCTTCGACGACAATTAAACGATGGTGAGACAATCGATTTAATTGTTCTTTTTTTTTATTTGATTGATATTTGTCTAGATGGAACATGGACGACATTGTCGAATGTCGTTGAACAAGATGATCAAATCGAAATCGATGGTCAAACATTTCACAAACCGTTCGTTGAAAAACCGGTTTCAGCAGAAAATCATGATGTTTATATTTATTTTCCGTCGTCAGCTGGCGGTGGTTCGCAACGATTATTTCGAAAAGTAGTTCATAATCAATTGAAAACAAAAAAAAAGCCGAAATCTTTCTTGTTCAGATTGGTAGTCGAAGTAGTGTGTATACATCGGAGAATAGTGTTCGAAAGGATGGCTCGTATATTTACGAAGAATTCATGCCGACTGATGGAACTGATGTCAAAGTTTATACAGTCGGTGCTGAATACGCACATGCTGAAGCACGAAAGTCACCGGGTTTAGATGGTAAAGTTGAACGAGATGAATTCGGCAAGGAAGTTCGTTATCCGGTGATACTAAGAGCCGATGAGAAATTAATTGCCATGAAGATTTGTTTGGCATTTAAAGTAAAAGACAAATTTGTATTAAAAGAGAACGAAAGAGATTTTGTTTAGCAAAATGTCTGTGGATTTGATTTACTTCGTGCTGAAGGAAAATCTTTTGTTTGCGATGTGAATGGTTTCAGTTTTGTTAAAAATAGTACGAAATACTATGATGATTGTGCATCGATTCTTGGGTAGAGATATCTGTTAATTATCAGCATTCTCTCAATGTCTATTGTTTCGATGTTTCAGACATATGATTATGCGTGAACTTGCGCCAACATTGTCGATTTCTTCTCCGTTAGTCTATCAATTAGAAGATCCGGCGTATGTTCCGACAGCATTCGGCACACGAATGGAACTTCGATGTGTGATTGCTGTCATACGACATGGCGATCGAACACCGAAACAAAAAATGAAAATGATTGTTCTACATCCATTGTAAGTCAATTCGAGAGCTATTTTTTTTTGTTTCTTAAGTTTAAATTAGATTTTTTCAATTATTTGAAAAATACAATGGACCGAAAAATGGACATTTGAAATTAAAACATCCTGGACAACTTCAGGTTGGAATAAATTCAAATAAAATTTAATGTTTTTTGTTTGTGTTTTCAAGGAAGTTTTGGACATCGCTCGAACTTTATTGAAAGAACTCGATGCTAATCAAATAACCGTAAACGTTTACTAAAATATTTTGATTTTGATGAAACAAAATTTATTCCTATAGAAATTTCCTAATTCACCGGAAACAAGAGGCAAATTAGTTCAATTAAAACAAGTCCTCGAGCTCTACGGACATTTTTCGGGAATAAATCGTAAAATTCAAATCAAATATCTTTCCAAAGGTCCATTAAAAAAGTCCAGTAGTGAAGATGGTAAACGACTGTTCGCTCATAGGGCAAAAGAAAAATCGTTTTTGTTTTTCGTCTTATTCAGAATTAGAAGATGTTCCTTCTCAACCTTGTTTATTATTAATCGTCAAATGGGGTGGACAGTTGACACAAAGAGGACGAAATCAAGCTGAAGCACTTGGCAAAGTAACGAATTCGAACTTGAAAAAACAAAGATTGTAACATTTGCTGATATTTAGGCATTTCGAAAGATGTATCCGGGTGGTCATAGTGCTGGTGGTGATCGACCTGATGCAGGCCTTCTGCGTCTTCATTCAACATTTCGACATGATCTGAAAATCTATGCGTCGGACGAAGGTCGTGTGCAAATGACAGCTGCAGCTTTTGCTAAAGGTTTACTTGCACTCGATGGTGAACTTGCTCCGATTCTCGTACAAATGGTCAAAAGTGCGAATACCAATGGTTTACTCGATAATGACGTAGATTCAACCAAAGAACAGCAAAAAGTCAAACAAACTTTACATGATTTATTAAGCAAAGATCGAGATTTTACTGAAGATGATTATGACAAAGTTTGTTTCGAGTGTCGAAAGTCGATTGTTTTTTTCTATCCTTCGAATTAGATTGCTCCGACGAGATCTCAATCGTTTTTAACATCAATGGATTTTATTAAAAACCCTGTGGTTATCTGTCGAAAAATTTTTGAATATATCCGTGAAATGACTGTTTTGATTCGAGGACGTTTACTCAAGGGTTGTTCAGGTAGATGATTGAATGAATTCAATTCGAACATTCAATATTCTCTCATTTAGACACACTTTACCATTCAGAAACATGGGATTTATGTTTACGACGGTGTAAATTTGAATTTTCTCGTGTATGTCGTATCTCATTGTTTGTTTAGGGTTAAAATTGGAAAAAGATTTTTATAATGCTCAAAAAGATCGTTTTACTATTGCCAAAGTTCCTGATATCTATGATTCAATTAAATACGATCTACTGCACAATAAAGCTATTCTTCAATTTCCTCATGCTGAAGATCTTTATGTTTGTTCGAAAGCTCTTGCTGATATTGTCGTACCACAAGTATACACGAATGAAATCGAACGTTGAGTTTAATATTTCAATGAATTATTTAGGAATATGGAATGACAGTCGAAGAGAAACTGAGCATTGCTCGAGGCATTGTCACGCCATTACTTCGAAAGATTCGTGCAGGTTTGTGATTTCAAAGAAATTTGAAATCGATTTACTTTCTATTTGATATTCAGATCTTCAATGTAATCTAACCGGTGTGCCAACATGCGACGAACATGTTAACAAACTCGACCCGAGGTAATGAATTTCCTTTTCGATTGTTAACAAATTCGTTTTTTTTTAGTTATTCTAAAGGTATTCAAACACCTGGTCGACACGTTCGTACGCGTTTGTATTTCACAAGTGAATCTCATGTTCATTCTCTTCTATCCATAATTCGTTATGGTGGTTTATTAAATGTAATAAAAAAAAACAGAATCAAATGAATTTTTACAGAATAACTTTTGTTTTAAAAATAAGGCGTCAAATGATGAACAATGGAAACGTTCGATGGAATATATTGATTCGGTTTCTGAATTGAATTATCTAACACAAATTGTCATTATGCTTTATGAAGATTCAAGTGAAGAAGAAAACTCAGAAAAACGTTTTCATGTCGAATTACATTTTTCACCGGGTGCATACGGATGTTTCGATGTTCCACCTGAAGTAATCCGATAAATTAATACTCGTATTTTTCATTTGAAATCTTTTTTAATTCATAGATCGATCCCGTTACATCGGACTTGAATAACATTCGCACGATTCTTCCGAAAAGTACTCGTGAAGCTGCACACAGTCCACCTCGGACACCGCCGAAACTAATCAATTCAGACACATCAGAAATCTCATCACCACAACCGATTAGTCCTATACCGAAGATTGTCACTGTGGATTGCACCTCGCCACCAATGACTACGGAAAAGACCAATCCAAAAATGATTAAAGAATCATTTGCAGTTAAATATTCACATCGAAATAGCGACGGAATTATCACAGCATCGACATCTGAACCAGCGAATTCCGAAGAACTCCATTCGACTTCTGTACCACGTAGGCTCGCTTTCAATTCATTCGATTTCGATAAAATCAAATGATTTCTAGGCTCAACTCATTACGAAAATTATCTTTTAAAACCTAAATCACTCGATAATAACTCAACCAATCTCGAACGTAAGTCATTCGAAAAGTATCGAACTCTCTTTCTTCGATGATGACCTTTTCTCATTTTCAAACCAAGCGCAAAAAACCTCACAAATTGAAAGAAAAAAGGCAAGATCTATCTCTGCCAAAGCTTCATCTTCTTTTTTTTCTAATGCACAATAAACTAACCCTCAAGTAATGTGATTATTAATTAATCTTCTAGAATTAAATGTACAGTCGGACGAAACAGGTCCGTCACGAATCCGTCGAAAGTCAAGTTCAACACTTGCGACGCTTGTTTCGAAAGCTAACATACGATTTAATTTACTATCTAGTCCTGAAATTTCACGACGAAATTCGGGTATTTTTGTTTATTAGTCGGATGATACTAAACAACAATCAAAGCATACAAATACTTGATTTGTTTGAATCACCCGTTGTTTTTTACTACCTGCTGTTTTTCACCCTTATCAAAGAATGTTCCTAATAATCAATCATCTTTTTCATTTTCAACAAAACTAAACTCTTCGTCGTCTTGTTTAGAATCGATTCTAACACATAATTATTATAATACAATTCATGGTGCTTCACCAGACAAGAAAAATCGTAAACAAACACTACTTTCCTATTCTTCGATTCAATCGTTTATTTTCTTAGTTCGTTTTTCTCCGTTAACAAGTATTTTCAGTACACGAGTTATTAGTGGTGCGAAATCAACGCCTGATCTGAATGTTTTACTCGAACGAAAACAAGCTGGACGTATGAGAATCTCTTTTTCTCTCTTCAATTACGTATATTTTCGTTCGTTTAGTTATTTGTTCGGAATCAACTGTTCTTGCTCCGTTGGAAACTTTAAATACGAATTTAAATTATACAATTCTCGACAATTTTCTCGGAAACATGACGGATTTAACATCGAAATTATTTGCATCATTCACTCCACCTGCAATTCTTCTTCCAGATGGTTTGATTTTGTTTTGTTGTTCAATGAGAAAAGAAATCGATTTGTATGTTTAGTTGAAACGAATCGTTTGACATCTCGTAATACATTTACGAAATATTCGATTAATACGATCAACGAACTGCCTGAACGATCGATTGATGAAGACCGATGAGAAATAAATGGTGCTCGGATTTTTAGATTTTTGTCATTCAAACAATTATTAAAACATTTTCTCTCGCGTTTTTTTTTCCTTGTTTTGATAATAAAAAACAGCCGGTAAAAACCTTCGTTTTTTGTTCTCCTGTAGTTTCTTAAATGATTATTAGAAACGAAAAGAAAAATAAAATGAATAAGTAATTTGGAAGCGATTAGACTCGTTGAAAATAAGAGGATTTAATTGGTATCTGTCCCCGATGTCCTTTTGAAAATGTCCCTTAGTGAAAATGTCCTTTCAAATACAAAATAAAAAACATTCTGTAATAATATTAATCGGATTATTTTTTTCTAATGAACAACTTGACAAATTGTGTACACGGTTGATACGATTTCCCCTGCTACGTCGCAAAAAGATAGCAATTTGAAATTTGAATTCAATCGAGCATTTTCTTCGTCTAATTTGTTTTCAGATGAGATACTATTTGAGTAGTTCAAAAATTGTTCAACGATATTTTCATCGAACATTAACAAATCTTCAACGAACCGATGTCATACCGAATGTTTTCGATCGGCAAACTAAATTGAAACAACGTGAACGTACATGTCTCGATCCGGAATATAATATCTATTCCTATGTACATGAACGTGTTGCTCAAAGTCTTGTCGATCGTATATTTGATATAAAACGATCGTTTGATTCAGCACTTGATCTCGGATGTGGACGTGGTTTAACAGCAAGTGAATTAACAAAAGATGTTGTTAAACGTCTAACAATGATTGATAGTTCATCACGTATGCTTAATCAAATACGTTCGCCTGTCGAGGAGAATGGACATGGCGACATGGAAATCGTCCGACAACAAATGGACGAAGAAGAATTAATCGGCAAAGAATCGTCCTATGATCTCGCCTATAGTTGTTTAGCTTTGCATTGGGTCAATGATCTTCCGGGTGTATTTCGAAAAGTTTTGTCTTTATTAAAGAATGATGCGCCATTCATCGGTAAATTGAAATGAAGAAGAAAAAGAAAAAGAAATGATTTTCTTGTAGGTGCGATGTTTGCTTCGGATACGTTGTATGAACTTCGTGTGTCACTTCAATTAGCTGAAACGGAACGTGAAGGAGTTAGAGATTCATTTTTTTAAGCTTTCTTTTTAATTGAAATTCTTTTTGGTCGTTTTATCAAGGGTTTCTCGCCTCATGTATCACCATTTGTTGAGCCACCGGACATTGGCAGTCTTTTGCAACGTATTGGTTTTAATATCGTTACATTAGTCAGTTTGAATTCGTTGATTATAACTTCATATCAAACACTCTCGATGAATTCTAGTAGGATCTCGATGAAATCCATATTGATTATCCGTCCATGTTTGAATTAATGTTTGATCTCAAAGGTAGAAAAAAACACTGAGACTTGGTTCGTTTTTTTGCGATATTCTCTTTCGATTTAGGTATGGGCGAGAATAATTGCAGTTGGAATCGACGATTGACATTAAAACGTGAAACACTCGCTGCTGCACAAGCGATTTATCAAAGTAGATTGTCTCGAATATTATTTATTCATCAAATAAATAATAATCTTTCTTCCAGATATGTACGGGAATTCGGATGGATCGATTCCTGCCACTTATCGCGTACTTTATTTTATTGGATGGAAGCCAGATCCGAGTCAAGTAAGTATTCAATAAAATTTTATATGTTTGTCAAACAGAGAGAGAGAAAAAGAACATTTTCTTTTTCTTTTTAAAGAAAAGCCCTGCAAAGCGTGGCTCGGCAAATGTCTCGTTCAAGGATATTGACAAAGTTCTATCATCAAAAAAATAAATATGATGACCAACAGCTTGCTCGTGTGTGTTAAACTATCCTTGACACGTTCTTGTTATTGCTCTTCTTCGTTTTTTTTATGATTAAAATAAAAAAAAAGAGAACCACGTTCTTCGGTCATGACACACTTATCATCTCTAGCGTTTCTTCGGCAAGAGCGAGTGTGTGTATTTTTTTTTCTTTCTTTTTTTTTCAACAGAACAAAACTAACATAATGTTAGTCAAGAAAGGAAAAAAATGTAAAAAAAAATTATGATTATGCTGTTGAAGGCATGCGGAAGACAGAAAAAGAATGCATTACATCTTAGAGCACAGAGCGTCCAAATTTTCTTCATTCTTTCTTTCTCTCTCTCTCTTTCTTTTTCATTTTTTTTTCTTTTACTTCTGTCTATATATATGAGTGTGTGTGTGTGTGTGTGTTTTGAAAAGATTTTTTTGTGTACGTTGGCTGCCTGCCGACATTATTTTACTTCTGCTACCACTGCCCGCGTCAACATTATTAACTACTACACGCGTATATAAGAAAAAAGAGAAAAAAGAAGAAAAAAAACCGAAAGAACAGAAGAAAGAACGTGAACTACAATGACGACGATATCGGTAAGACTGAGTGTCCGGAGGACATTTGTTGTGTGTGTTTTTTCTTTGCTCTCTTTCATTATTCTAAGTGCCTACTGACCATTCACATGGAATATAATCAAATATGTCTTATACCATTTGTCTACTGGCATAGAAAGACGACTGTATAACTATATGTGTGCATACTATTTAACAAATGAAACTAAGACTATGTATGCAAAAGAAGAGAACTGAGTTGATATATGTATTTTTTTTTCTTCAAAGTAATAATAACAAAATCTGATTTGCTCTCTTTATTGACAATCGTTCGAATTACAAAAGTTTTTATAATCACTCAATAAAACAAAATCAAAGAGTTTTATAATTCAGACTACGATTTTATACGAATCTAGTGATGTCTTTAAATCAGTGTCAAGCTCTTTCTTCTTCTTCTTCTTCGTTTTTTTTTATAAAGAACACAAGTGAGGACTATTTTGTTTCAATCGAGGGAAGAAAAAGAAAAGGAGTATAGTTTTATTTGCAGTCAAACAAATGTATGTGATTAAAAAAAGTATCCGTCGAGCTTATCGGGTCAAGCAACTACGCTTTTAAAAGGCAGTTGTGTTGTTGTTGTTGTTGTTTTCAGTTTCGTAAAGAAACAAGACGAGAGAGAGAGCGAGAACGAGTGCAAAAGAAAAAAGGTTGTTATTCGAAAATAGAAGTAGAAGAAAAACAACTTGATTTGTAGTTGTTTATTCTTCATTTTTCTTCTTTTTGCCTCTTCAGTTTCTTTACTTTTTTTTGATCATATGAAATCGTGCGTTTATTTTTTTTCTTAAGAGTTTCGTAATATTCACGCTTTATGCCAAATCAAATGAAAAAAGAAAAAGAAGAAGAAGAAGAAAGAGAAAAGAAATCGAGAGAGTAGAGAGAGAAGGAGAAAGACTTAATCAGACTGCAGGTGATGTAAGATCATGGCGTCGAACGAATTCAATGCATCTCGGCGCGCGCGAACGCATTCGATGACACAATCAGAACATTTGAAACCGCAAATCTCCCTCTCTCTCCTTTTCTACTTCGTTTTTATATGTTGTTATAAGCAATATTTTTATGATTTGCTTGATTCTCTCCTCTCTACTCGTTGAAATCATCGTCAATTTATTGTCCTCAATACGTGTGCAATTGTATA
>ERZ778020.2753-NODE-2753-length-12259-cov-3.994264_pt1 | contig 12259 bp, 7 predicted proteins | sample MGYA00375750_ERZ778020 | MGnify/ENA primary metagenome ERZ778020 (study PRJEB29350, sample SAMN05389818) | bioreactor metagenome | isolation source: Ammonium sulfate bioreactor | place: South Africa: University of Cape Town | collected 2014-03-17 ...
GCAATGTTTCCCATCCTTATGCTCAAGCACCTTATCAAACACCTCCACAAGCAACATACGTGCAACCAGGTTATTTTTTATTATTAAAGTACAATCATTTCTTTATACAAATTTCAAAATTTTCAGGTCCACCTTTTATGATTCCTCCTCCACAAACTGCTGGTGGCATTCAAGCATATTCAACATATGATAATAGTATACCGTACAATGCCTACGGTCCGAATACAACGCCAACACCTTCAACAGTAACAAATACAGCAGGAAAATCTAATGTGAATAATAATGGTACATCAGTCCAATATGCAACTAATCATTTATCGAATTTAAATTTACAAAATCAACATGATGATTATCAAGGACGTTTAATTACAAATCCGCCAACACGTTTTTCTCATTCGAATGGTTCGACAAATACGAATCCGCAACGAAATTTTATCGGTAGACCATTAGTACAATCACCCAATGGTGCAACAAATACACCACGTATGACTATGTATTCAACATCCAATCAATCATATCGTCATAACCGTCCAGGAAATCTAACCAATACTGATAAACAACTAACATCGATAGAAACTGATTCGAAATCTTTAACATCAACGCAACAACAGAATAATTCCGAAAATATATCGCTGGCCGGACCAGCACAAGGTGTGTGTGTGTGTGTGGATTATTTCTCAAATTAAATTATTTCTATTTTCATATATGTATATATTTAGAATGATCGAACAACGAATCTTTCTTGAATAAACATTCTTACACACATATACATATACATATTTATATAAACGAATGGATCAAGTCTTTCTTCTCTCAAATAAAAACACAAACAGAAGATATAAAAATCACCATTAACGACAACAGCAGCAGCAGCATACGACCCAGCCACAAATCACTAGTCAATCGTCTCTTTTTCTTTTTTCTATTGCATATCTCAGGGTCCGAAAGCTGTGTGTGTTTTATTGTGCCTTTTTGTGCGCTACTCTGTGAGAATAATCTTGGATTTCGGTTATATAAATATAAATATACGTATATGCGTGTGTAGACTGTTGACAAATGGGCAATGGCATAGACCGATTACTTTATATCTTCCTCGTTTTTCGTTCTCTCTCTATATATATCTTTCTACTTCTTTATTTTCTTTTCCTTATTTCTTCTATCTCTTTTTTTTGTTTCTTTCATAACTTCATCGCTCGTTCTTTCTCTTTCTACACTATTTTTCTTCGTCTTTTTTTTTTGTTGTTCGACAACGACGATCATACATACGAACGGCAGAAAAAAAAGGAGAACAAAAGAAGACATCAAAACATAACCAAAAAAAAAATCTAAAAAGTCAAACATCAATCTTCTTGTAAACTAAGTGTAATTTGTTTGTCCATTTTTTACATATATATGAAAGATTTCAAAGAAAAACAGAAGCACTTCTATACATCCATTGTGCAATCTCGAAGAGAGATTTTCGTAATTTGAGCATGGAAATATAAACAAAAGAGAGATATTGATGAAGTTGCATGCAAAGTGATTAGAAAAGCAGAGAAGAGGAAAGAAGAAAAAAAAACAAGATAGCTATTTGAGATTGCTAGATTATTTATCATCCGTTCTCTCAGGACGATGAAGCGACAGATCGACGCAACCTTTGCTTTTTTTTCTGCAAGAAAACGCCGATACCATACGTTATACATACATACACATATATATCTATTTGTCTCAATCTCTGGTTGTGTTATTTTCTTATTTTCTTCTCGACGATCGATGCCGTTCTCTCAGCGTTATTTAAATCGAAAGGTATTCGCATAATCGTTGAAAAATAATCGAATTCAGTCTACTTATTTTCTTTCTTTCTCATTAACAGTTTGATAATACTGCACGACCAGCTAATATGAGTGGTGAAATGTCATTGATACTTCCACATTTATATTTGGGCTCACTGAGAGATCGTACAAATAAGGATCTAATGATTAAAAATCAAATCAAACGAGTTCTATGCGTTATTGATGTGCCTGATGTTATTATTGATAAACCTGATAGTAAACCGGCGCATATTTTAAATATTCAAGCGGCTGACGCACAAGAGCAAGATCTTGCACAGCATTTCGAGCAAGCCGTTGATTTTATTCATCAAGCACGAGTTGCACATGAGAATATTCTTGTTCATTGGTAAAACAAACAAACAAACGAAAAACAAAGAAAGAGCGAACATTGTTTCTATTTTGTATAGTCATGCGGGTGTATCGAGAAGTGCAACGCTTGTTTTAGCTTATCTAATGACGATTGGAGATTATGACGTAGAAAAAGCTCTGCAAATTGTCAAAGGTGCCCGAGGTTATATTCAGCCAAATCCGGGATTTCTATCACAATTGAGAAAATATCATGCAAGTGACGTCAAAAGGGTAAATCATTTTCAAAAAAACGAACGATACAAATTTCGAATGTTTTTCTTATTATTAAGAATTGGTATCGTTTAACACGACGTTATACGAGTTATTCGTTTGATAATGACGAAGTTTTTGTTAAAACATCTTTGAATATCTATTGGCAACAATTCGAACCAGCATTTGTTGCCGAACCAGTCTACTGGTCAATGTAAATACTTCCATCGAATTACTTGAACACATAACATGTCTATTTCATTTCAAATTTTCAGGTCTAAAGATAATTCGAAAAAAGATTCAGTATGCCTTTATGAACGAAAGATCATTTGCACATGTGTAAAAACAGCGAACGTATAATTAGATCAGTAGCTGATCGTACTTTCAAACTCAATTATTCTTAATAATCGAACACAGCAGCTTTTGTTTTTCTTTTTCTATTGATTATCTTGACATATTTGTATATTAAATGTTATCCACCAAGATGATCAATTAAAATATTTATTCGTAATTTATTTCATGAACAGCGATGCTTATCAGATGACCAAGGAATATAAAAAAAAAGAAAAAAAGACACCTGTCGTACTTGCATCAAGAACGACGAAAAGGTTATCGAAATTCATTAAAAATGCGCTTTTGAGTACGAAGCTCGATTTAAAGGAAAATTACTAGAGACATTCCATGTTAATATATCGCTATTAGAATTCAAGAACATTATTCGTAAACAATAAACTTTGAGGTTGACTTGTACTTAGCTCTTTTCGTTCGTTTTCGTTTTGCTTTATTCTTGTTAAATGTCTTACTCATTTTAAAGTCGTTCTTACATTTCGTCTTTTTCTTTCTCGTTTTTATTTTATCGAGTTTGTGTCAATATAAAACACTCTTATACTAGTCGACAGTTACTAGGATAGTGACATATATAAGTCGCTTAATTCAACAAAACAACAAAAATTTTGAGTATCAACTAGACAACATCTATCATTATGATCGTTCGTATGCTCCGAGAGAATCAATTATTATTTTTAGCTTTGATATTTATCACTGAGACAGTCTCTGTTCCAATTATTCAAACTAGTCGATGCAATCCTCAACGTGAAAATTGTTCGTTAATATTTTCTCGAAATAGAAATTCATCATTAACACCATATCGTTATACATCACCATTGAATTCTCTTGCTGATCTCGATTCGTTCAATGAAAATCTAAAACGCGCTGCATTGATTCTCGCCGGTGTCGCCATTGCCCTCGGCATCCTTCGTATTTGTTTAATGCTATGTCGATCTCGTTCGTCCCAACAATCCGACCAGCAATCATCAGCAAGCTGTTCATCAAATGATAGTCAACAATTCAAACCCGATCTACCACCGGTGTACGCCGATGCTATTGCAACAGTCGAATGTGATGGAAATAAACTGCCGACATACGAGGAATTACCATATGAACAAAGACAATATCAATGTGTTTGTAATGATAATCGTGGATATAGTTCAAGTTAAATGTACAGTTGTTATTTTTTTGTTTATTTGTGGCTCAACAGTTTCATTTTGTTTTTTCGTCTTTTCGTATGTGATTTTGTACACAAAGAATATATGTTTTCAAAGAATAAAAAAAAACCGATGCATACAGGAGCGCGCTCGTTTTTTCTGTTTTTTATCTAATCTCTTACATGACGTCGATATTCAATGACATATAAACAGACGTCAAACATGGGATTAATTTAATAATACAGTTTGAAAATTGAATATGTAAATCTTTTTCGAAGGTTTTCATTTCATACAATCGTATAGAAAACAACAAATGTTTTGTTTTTTTCGTTCTCTTAATCAATTTTCTGTTTCTAGATGACTCTACTTTCGAACAGCATTCGATTGGAGCGAGAACGAACAAATGTTAGTAAATTCTACTGATTGGCCGGTTGAAATGAACCAATCATGAACATATTAGGTCATACTATATTATTCCACCATCATCTCGTTTTATTTTGAGTTGTTATTCGGAAAAGAAGAGATTTCTTTCTCATTCGACAGTTATGTGAAAACGAAATAATTCGTTGAATCATGACATCATCTCCAGGTTTAAATTTTCTTATTGCCAAATATCTTCGTGGTTTGTCCAATTCGAATCTAGCAAATGTAAGACAATTCATACACAAGAGATCGATTTTTCAGAAATTCTTTTCTTTTAGGACTTTATTCAAACCGTCGAAAACGATAATGTAAATTAATTTTCACTGAATTTCATATCGAACTTGTTTAGCTTTAGCTTCTACCTACAACACGTAATTGGAATGGTGTTGAACGTCAAATAACCTTCCAAGAATTAGTAAATCGACTATTTGATACTTTGACGTTAATTAAATACAAAAATATAACTCTAGGAACAACAATATGCTCACGTGCCTGATGATCATCTCTCGCAATTATTAGAAAATGTTATGTCCTACATTGAACAAGGCATTGGAAAACGTTTTGGATCATTAACAACGTTTCTTCTTCAACTAAATCCAACATGTTTTCTCGAAAATAAAACAAAGAAATCCTCTGGTAAAATGATTTCATTCGAAAAACTCATTTTCGATGTTTGTTTAGATGGCAAATACAATATGTTCGCCACAGCTCATCATCCATGTAAATATCTTTCGAATCCTAAAACTCGTAATATGCGTAAGTTGATTGATAAAACTTTTCGATATTTATTTCTTCGAAAATTCAGAATTAATTCTTCGCGAACGTGAATATTTCGGTCGAACCTTATCCGTCAAGCAATTGCCATCCAGTGATCTCTATCAACGAATGAATCTACGTTTGAAAGTCGTTGCACACAAAGCATCGATCTATTGTATTGCATTCGATCGAACAGGAACTTACGCATTATCAGTAATTCAATTCGAAAGTCAACAAACGAATATTTTTTTTGTCTTTCGTCTAGGGTGCCGATGATTTTCTTTTGAAAATGTGGCATGTACATACGGGTCGTTTGCTCGCGACATTTCGTGGTCATTCGAAAGAAATATGTGATATTGATGTCAACTATGAGAATACGCTCGTGGCAAGCGCAAGTCTCGATAAGAAAGTGCGAATTTGGAATTTGAAAACAACGAAAATGGAATGTGTTCTACATGGACATCAGAGTGGTGTCAATGCAACGAAATTTTCACCGTTCTGTAAGAATGACGAACGATGGTTAGCATCGGTGGGCAATGAAGGAAGTATTTGTTTCTGGAAATATTATATTGGCACAACGGAATTCGAACCACGACCGATCAAATTCGTTGAAAAAAGTCGAGCTGGCGCGCAAATGCTTTGCCTATCGTTCAGTCCGGGTGGATATTTTCTAGCTGCTGGCAGTAGTGATTCAGTTATTCGAGTTTATTCATTTCATACGTATTCACCATTGAAAATCTGCGAGCTCGATCGACATACGAGCGTTGTCGAAACGATTTGTTATTCACATTTGAGCAATTCATTTCTATCGGGAAGTAAAGATGGTACGGCACGATTGTGGAGATACGAACAGCAAACATGGCGAGCTATTGTGTTGAACAATAATGACGATTCAGAGAAAACTGATACGAAAACATTGCCAGTAACGATTGTGTCTTGGTCATGTACAGATCGAACAGTTGCAACAGCCTATGAAAATGGTTTGATTAAAGTCTGGGAGCCGAATACCGGAGCATTTATCAATGAACTTCGAAAACATGAAAAAACTGTGTTCGTTCTCGAAAGTCATCCAACCAATGAACGTATTCTCTGTTCAGCTGGACACGATGGTCTACTTGTTATTTGGGATGTACTCGATGGCCGAGCTATAAAACATTTTCTCAATGATCAATACATCGATATTCCATATTCAATACCCTATTCCGAAGCTAAATGGTCGCCTCATTGTGATGTTATTTGCACGACAGATCTTTGCGGTCAAATATGTTTCTTCGGTCTTGGCACGGGCACGAGCTACAACAAAACTCAAATCGAACAATTCTTTCACAATGACCTACGTCCAGTTATACGTGATAGTAACGATTATGTTCTCGATGAACAACAACAACTACCTCCACATTTACTCCCACCGCCTTATCTCATCAACGATCATGGTCACGCGTATTCACATGAAATTCAACGATTCGTACCTGGCCGAGAGAATTACTCGCAAAATGATAATACAGCGATTGTTGTCAATCATGAATATTTAGAAGATTTAATTATTGCTGAACCATTGACAACGCCGGCAATGACAAGTGCATTTATGACGAGAAAATTTGAAACAATCGATATATCGACATTTGGACTGAATATTGAACGAAAACAAACATTTGTCTATCATCGAGATTTAATTCCGGCCTTGTCCGAAGAAGAACGAGAACAAGGCGAAAGTTTTCGAGCAGCGAGATACGACGATGAACGATCGGCCTATGAAATCGAATATTTGAAAAAAGTCGATCACCGTGATTCAAACGAATCGTCTCCAGTGAAAAAACGTACGACACGAAATGTAATTAAGATGCGTCAAGAAGAACTTCTTCGACGTGTTCCACGCAATGTCGAAGTCGCCATCAATCGGCTGACAACTCGTGCTCTCTACGACTCGGATAAAGAAGACAAAACCGATCTATCCGATGATCAATACTCGCCGAACGCCACAGGACCAGGTGGCAACAGTGATATGAGTGCTGGCGATGATAATGATAGTGTTTCGACAGACGAAGATCTCGTTGTTCGTACGACACGTACGACAGGTATCATGACTCGTACGGGCCAACAACGACGTGTTCAACGACATCGAAATCTTTCGCCTGAAGAAGACGAAGACGAAGATGACGAACAAGAAAAACGACAAATTCAAGAAGCTAAAACACAACATCGCCGTCGAAATAAACTCAAACGTTTGATAAAACGTCGCGAACAAGTGAAAACCAAAAAAGAAGAATTCGAAAACAAACACGAACTCGAATTGAACTATTCGGCCGATTTCAATCCACCGGACTGGCTCACACGAACACATTCGCAATGTTCACCCTACATCCCGCAAATCGGTGATATCGTCATGTATTTCATTCAAGGACATGAATTGTACATAAACGAAGTTAAAGACAAGAAAATGTACGAAATCGATGAGAAAACATTGCCGTGGAATAAATCCGACGAACTGAATTCAGTCGAATGTGCGACCGTTATCGGTGTATCGATAAGTTTCTCGGATAAACAACCGCCACGGGTGATTAACGTTCGATTACAAATCCTCAATCCGCAAACATTAGAAGCCACATCGAAACGAATCAGTGTGAAATTTCACGATGTCGATGGACTCGCTGATTTCATCATTTTAAAACAATTCTACGATCAAGCACTCGCACGTGAATGGACGTCCGGCGATCATTTCCGATGTTTCATCGACGATGCCTGGTGGCCAGGCACGATTGTCAAACGTGAATCCTACGATCCTCAACGTGAAACGAGTCCATTTCAATGTTATATCATTCGATGGGACAATGGAGAAAATGAAGAACGACTAAGTCCGTGGGATATGTTTCCCTATGATGATTCATCGTCAGATACAGCCGAGTCAATTCGATTGCCGTGCTATCAACCGACAGCTGATGAATGGCCAGGACAGGATGCTGATGTTGAACGTGAACGGTTGCTCAAGGGGGTTGATGCACTCATGCAAATCGATGTGGCCGAACAATTTCGTGCGCCAGGTAACATTGATTTAGTATTTTAAAAGAAGGAATATGTTTTTCAATAATTTCTTTCAGTTCAATTGGCTTGGTATCCGGTTGTGATTGCGTATCCGATCGATCTCGGAACTATTCGAGAACGTATATCGAATGGTTATTATCGTCGATCGAATGCATTGAAATGGGACGTGAAAAAAATGGAAGAAAACGCCAAGAATTTCAATGAAAAAGGAAGTCGAATTATTGAACAAGTTAAAATCGTTACTCGAGTTCTCTTGAAATACATCGAGTACGTTTCGAATAAACTTGTGTTTTTCTTTTTCTAATTTATCAAAAAATCATATTTCAGTGATTCTGAATGTGATGACATCAACGTAATCTATCAACGATCGTTATATGCCGAACAAGTTTCACTTCCGATGAACACAACCAACTCATCTTGGGTTCGTGTCTTGAGAAATGTTCAGCAAATTCGAAGATGATTTTTTTGTGTTTTCTGTAGAATGAAGAATGGCTGGATGAATGTCAAAGTATTTTGAATGACATTATCTCGCAACCTGGCAGTGATTTATTGAGATATCCAATTGATGAAAATGAATATCCTGTAAGAGAAAATAAAAATGATTTCATCGATATCGAGAGTTTTTGCGAATGAAAATTTTAGGATTATGAACGAATTATAAAAACATCGATTTGTTTCGAAGATATTCAAGCTAAACTCAATCAAACGCCCTGCGGATATAAGCATTCGAGAGAATTCATTGCAGATTGTCATTTGATATTTCAAAATGCGATGACCTATGCCGATCCTGAAGTAATTAAAAAAAAACGAAGAATTTCACTCGATTGTTGTTTTCTGTCGTCTTAGATGATCAATGTTGTTCGACATTTGGGACCTTGGTTTGATCAACGTGTAGCTATATTCGATCGTCGACAACGTCGATCGAATAATCAATACACAACTGAAATCACAACTCGTCGACGGTAGCTCACAAAAGCAAAATAACTCGATAGAACAAAAAAAAACATAATTTTTATTTCTAGAGAACTGCGAAATTCATCAGCTGATGAAAATCATATTTCTGCAGTAGGCGAAGCGGCAACAAGCTCAAGTAGTCGACAAAATCGTCGAACACATTTCTCTCCAACAACCATCACAACCGATCGTCGACATTCGCATTTCAATCGTTTGTCAACAACAGTTAACAACAATAATCCGTCATCGACATCTCAAAAGCAAAGTTCCAATGACGACGACGACGACGACGATGACAATGAATCTGTTTCGACTCAAAGTACTCAACCAATATCATTAACAACGTTTGTTCAATCAACAACGAATGAATCTCATACCGGTGCAACTTCATCTCAACGACAAACTCGACAAAGAATCAGTACAAACGATAATCATCCAACACAGTCAAGATACAGTACGAGATCGCTGACGACGAACCAAAATCATGAACAACAAATGCAAACATCCGATGACGACGATGACGAAGATGAAGATGATCATGTTTCGTCGAATAATAAACGAAATCGTATTGAACGTAGTGATCGACGTATTGCATCGGTGAATCGACCGAATTATCGGATTGAAAGCGACGATGAAGATGAGACAGACCAAATGCAGACCACCACCAATGAAAATCTCAATGAAAACACGAAAACCAATGACAAACAACATAAACTTGTTGAAAACGATGAAGATTACGAACCAAATATATCTCCGAACGAGGACGAAGATGAAGAAGAAGACGAGGAGGATAATGTCGCATCGAGACATGAAAAAGACGATGATTCAGATTCGGATTATCAACTTGACGAACCGCAATCAAGTCAATCACGTCGTACGAATACGAACGGGAATCGTGTGAGAAAACTTCGTAGTACAACAAATCGACCATCGCCACCTTTGCCCAATCAAACGAACAAACGCAAACGTTCGACAATGCGTACTCGAACATCATCGGAAACGGATTCGACTGATTCGAATGCGAATTCAGCGTATAAAACTCGAACTCGTACGCGACGACGTGCAGCAACGAGTAAGAAACCGTCGTTTGCCGAGGATTTCTCCGATGATGACGACGATGACGATGCCGGAGAAGATGAAAATCGTCGACGACCACGTACAACTCAACCAACTCGTGTATCCAAACGTGGCCGTGTGCTCAAACAACGGCTTCTTAGCGAATAAATCGTGTTTTTTATTTCGTTCTTCATTTCGTTCAGATCTAGTCGACTCATAAATCAACAAGCACAACGCAGAAACGTTCTTTTCTTTTTCAATGTGATTTTTTTTTCATATGAATATCAAAAAGCAAATGAATTTAATAACAGTGACTATTCAATATGTACTATCATTTTGATAGATTCGGTTTTCCTTTGTTTGCTTGTTTTTTTCTCTCTCTCTCTCTCCCTTTACTGTTTCTTTTGTTTGTTGTACAGACACTTATTAATGTTCTTATTCTTGTTGTTGATGTTGTGCGTGTGATTAACAATCTGTTCAGTTTGTTTGTTCCTTCTTTTTCTCCCTCTTTCTCTGTTCTTTTTTCATTTTTTGGGGAAAATAAAAATATACATTTTTTTGTGCTTATGTAAAAATAGAAAGCAGAAGAATTAAAATTTATTGTTTAAAAAAATGAACGAAAATTAAGAGAATGAATCAACGAAAGAATCAATTGAGATTTTAATCATCATCTAATGTAAATGTAAATGCTTGAATGCCATTATATGAAGTGAAATTGGTTTTTTGTTTTTCATTTGGCATTTGTATATCATTTACCAGAGGTACTAGATAGTCTCCATCGTCACTAGATTTAGATGAGCCTAGAAGAAGAAGAAATACTTGATTTGTTGAAAAATTTCGATTCTTACGGGCTGAGCCAGCTGGTGGAACAACAGCAAGTGTTTGACGTTGTTTTTTCTTTTTGGTTAATGTACCCATTTCAGGTTTAATCTTTCCGATGCCTTCACCTGTCATTAAATCGATAGCATGACCAGATTCTTTCGAAATAAAAACAAACTGTTCAGGTTTCGATGTTGGTGCAGGTTCTGATTCTGGTTCCGGTTCGGGCTCGGGCTCGGATACAGATACAGGCTCAGGCTCAGGTTCAGGCTCGGGCTCAGATTGTTTGACATAAGTTCGAGGTTTTTGAATGAATGTTTCGGAACAAAGACGATGCGAAGCAAGAATTTCTTTAGCAAGCAAAGCAGCTTGTTGTTTGGGTAATGGACCTGATGAATTCGTATTCGTCGTTGTAATTGGTGTTGATGTACAAATCGGAACGCTTTTACTTGAACGAATTGGCGATGGTGATTGTCGAGAACTATTTACATAAATTCGAGTTATATGTACACCAGCTGGATCACACATTCTATTACGACGAAAAGACTATCGAATGAATTTATTTATGTTTTGTTATACATATATAAACATAGAACGAATGAATCCAGGGATGAATTTATTTCGACAATGTTTTCGATTACATACGTATAGTATATATCCATCGATAGATAGCAGAAAAGACAAATTTTGTATTCGATTTCCATGATAAATATTTTCATAATATTCTTGCCAGGTACCGAGTTCGAATCTCCTCGTCCGTATTGGTAAAAAACGTTATTTCTTTTGCTGACTCATAAGAATAATAAATATTGCGTTCTTACTCAACTTTTACGTTACTAGTAGTATTTATTCGTTTCGTTTTGTTCCACTGCGTACTCGTTGTTGCATCTATGTTCTCACAAATGACTCGTGCCGTATTTCCAATGTTTATTGGACGTCGTAATACGAACACATCAACACCTCTTCACTTAGTTCGTTTAAAAATCGAACAAAAAGCCAATGGAGATTTTCCATTAATTCATCAAGTGGCCGTGACAATGATGTTTAAAAATACGCAATATGTTGTTGCTGAAGGTGCATTCGAATTCACTCTTCCAGAAAAAGCAACGATTTGTAATTACGGTAAATGAAGAAAAAAAGCTAGCAAAAAAAGTATTTTTTATTTTTTTGTTTATTTTTCAAAGGTCTTGACGTCGATAATGTAATCGTAGAGGGCGTTGTCGTTGAAAAAGAACGAGCCAAAATCGCATTCGAAACTGAAGTTCGACAAAAAATTGATCCTGGTTTAGTTGAACTTGTAACTGGAAATGTATTTCGTACGCGAGTTTATCCAATTGAACCACAAAAAACTCGTACAAT
>ERZ778020.2762-NODE-2762-length-12227-cov-4.144348_pt1 | contig 12227 bp, 17 predicted proteins | sample MGYA00375750_ERZ778020 | MGnify/ENA primary metagenome ERZ778020 (study PRJEB29350, sample SAMN05389818) | bioreactor metagenome | isolation source: Ammonium sulfate bioreactor | place: South Africa: University of Cape Town | collected 2014-03-17 ...
CACAAGCATACGCTGTACGAAATACAGGTGTTAGCTTGTGTTGCTGCTGCTGCTGATGCTGTTGCTGATCGTTTGATGTCCGATTATTGAGAAGTGTTTGTCTATTGCGTAAAACTTCTTGACTTTTAACAAAATACGCTTTTGATTCATCTAATAATTCAGTTGCTGAACGATGTGAACATTGTTCTATAAAGAGACAAAAAAATGAGCTTTTTTTTAGTATTCTTAACCTTCATCTCAATTATTTGCTAAGAAAATCAATTAAATGAATTCATCTAAGTAAAATTCTTTTATATCAATTATGTATTAGACAAGGTTATATGACATTTAACAGACATGATTATCATGATGACATACAGATACTTCAACTCTCTCTTTCTTTTTTCTATATACGTATGTGCATTCGGTGTTTGATCAATTCTTCTTAATGTCTATTTAATGACATCTTCTTACATCATCTGTCTACATTCAATAAGTGTCAAAATCACTTTTATTTGTTTTTCTTCTTCTTCTTCTTTTCGAAAAATGATAATGATGATGACAACGAATTGATTAACATTTCTCATGTAAACATAGCAACCGATCTAATCATTTTCTTCATTTGCGTAAATCTTCTGTCTCAACATAATCAATGCATAATTAAACATTCCTTATTTTGCGAACGAAAGATTTAGTTTATTTTCGAATAACTTACTTGATGACAAACGAATCCGTTCTAATTTGGCATAGAATTCTTCATTTCTTGTTTTATTACTATTGTCTATGAAACGATGAGGTCGTCGTCGATCGATATATTGATGCTGATGCTGTTGCATCTTCGTATGTCTATATGTATGTATGTGTGTGTGTGTCTGTGTTCAATCGATCGTCGTTTATATGTACTACCTACTCTGCTCGACGATGACGTTTGGAGTAATGAGAAAAGTGACTATGAACGGGCAAAACGAATGGAGAGCGAGAGAGGATGAGGGAGTAGAACAATAAGAGAAACAGAGAGAGAGAGAAGGAGAAAGTGAAAAGAAGAAGAAAATTTGTTCAACCCTAAGAAAAAGAGAAAGCAACGACGAAGAAATAGCCAAGTGTATGTCTACCTTGAATTCAGGAATATAGAAGAAAAAAAAAGGAGAATATAACCTTGACAATAGCAGCAGAAAGCAAGAATAAGAGAAGAAGAATAAGAAGGATAGGTTCTATCCTTTTCACTCTCTCTCTCTCTCGCTCGATTTTTTTACTATTACATCATTTTTTCATTATGCAGTCCGACCTGTAGGACGTGTTGCGGACCGAGTCCGACATTTATACAACCATCTGTTTCGAATGTTGATGCGCGCTGCGCACATATGTATGGCGAAAGATTCATATACTCTCGCGCAACGAGCATAGATTTCACTCGATCTTGTCTTGCGTCAATGGAACACACGAATGATCGATCAATTATCATTGTCTATAGAAAGTGAAATACGAAATCTCATAAAAACACAAAACATTGTGCACATGTGAAGAAATGTCATTATCAGTACGACTGCTTTCAATAGATTGCTATTCAAATGGTGAAATATTTTTATTGTCAAATGTAATGAGAACAAAAACAACAGTCGTAAATTTCAAGTCGATGGATATTGTTATATTCTAGCTTGAGGTGATATGTGAGAGAATGAAACAAATACTTGTATAGACGTTTGTTAACATATATCAAATGGCCTTTTGACAATCTTGTGCGCGATTCATTAAAATAAACTGTCTGTTGAACGAATCTATTTAGTTTTACCATGTATTTCACATAAATAACAATTACAGACGAATGCAAAATCACTCGTTTGTTTTTTCCATCATAAATCAAAAGAAAAAAAAGAAAGAGAAATTATAATTTGAATGTTGAAAATGACACAAACAGTGCCGCGTGCATTTCTCATTTCTATAAATTCGACTACTTGCTTATTTAACTTCCGTATTTTAACTCAAAAACATAAACAGCAGATTCCAAGCAAATTTCTCGATAGATTCGTAAAACAAACATTTTGTACGTATGAAAAACCAGGTTTTTATTTTAATTAATTCTTCTTCTTCGGAAAGTTTTCTTAGTATAAAATATCAGTTGATTTCTCTCTTCTTTATTAACATGCCGTCAACTCGTTGAAATGACAGATCGATTTTTTTTTGTTGATTTTTCTTTTTGACAACACATACTGCTAAATACACCTGCAGATTAACTTTTCTCGTTTCAATATGAACAATAATAATGTAAGTTAACAAAGAAAAACAAGCGTTTGATGGTATGTTATTTTCTATCGTTTTCTTAGTCAATAAATGACCGACCTATGAACAAATATGTTGAAAGACGACGAAAACATTGACATAAAACGAAAACGTAGTGAACAAGTATTTATCTTAAGTTACAAAAATCCTTGTGATGAAAACAACATTAAATGAGAAGATTAGAGATTAAGCTATCGAAATGAGGAGATAAACACTGAGTGTCAACACTGTAAAAATAATTTCCTTTTACCAATTAAACCTCATCAACTGAAGTCAAAGTCAATTTTTTGAATAGATGAAGGAACAAAAAAAGATTTTCAAGATTTCCTCCTTGATTTTGTTTACAAATTTAAGGGATTATCTGCGAAGAAGAAACTAATTTTTGATATTAACTTAATCTCGTTATGTATACGCAATCATTTCATTTTCTATCTCAATAATTACGGTGAAAGAAGAAGACGAACAAAATCAACAACAAAAAAATTTTTTTTTCCTTTTTTTTCCTTTGTCTTTTCTTTGTCTACTTCCGATCTGTAGAATATTCCGACAGCATGAGAACCATTAATAGTTTTATCTTTGAGAAAAACTACGAGATTGAGGTGACAGAGGAGAAAAGATAAAAACACAAGCTGTCTAAAAAGAAAATTTTAATAGTAAAACAAAGATTAAATAATTTTCCATATCTAAGTGAATGAAGGAAGAGAAAACAAGGCGGAAATGTATTTATAAAATATTAACAGATGAATTTTCATTTAGAAAAAGAAAATAGATGAGAGAAGAAAACAAAAAAAAACTCAGTCTGAACGATTAATTGATGATTTAGAAGTAAAATGCGTTCAACGAAATCAGTTAAATTTGTCGATTCAACGCCAGCAAATGCATCAACAACATCGAATGATGCTCGCGTAATTATTAATGTTGGAGGAATGAGATTCGAAACTCAACGTACAACATTGAAGAAACTACCGGCTACACGTCTATCGAAATTGACACCTCAATTATCGTTCTATGATCCGATTTTAAATGAATATTTTTTCGATCGACATCCAGGAGTGTTCTCGCAAATATTAAATTATTACCGAACTGGACAATTACATTATCCAACGAATGTCTGTGGACCTTTGTTCGAAGATGAACTTTCCTATTGGGGAATTCAACGAGAAGATGTTGAACCATGTTGTTGGTAAGAGGCGCATTTTTTTTCTCGTTTGTTTCAATAGGAAATATATTCATTCATGTAGGATGACTTATACAAAGCATCTATCCACACAAGAAACCCTTCAAACGTTAGATTCATTAGAATTAGACACAGTTCGATCGACACAGTATGATTTATTGAAAAAATTCAATTATGAAAACGATGCTACTTTGTTAACTACTGGTCAATTATCGTATTTGAAACGTGCACGAATGATTATCTGGCAGTTATTCGAAGAGCCTCGATCATCGGCTATGTCTCGAGTAAATTCTTCGTTTTCAAAATTCAATATCAAACGATCGAACGCTTCTCTTCAATCTAGATCATAGCATTTATATCAATTGTATTTATTCTCGCATCGATAACAACATTCATGCTACAAACAGTTTCGTCATTTCAAATCATTGAATACGATTTCGTTGATGTCTATGTCGCCGAAAATCGAACTGAACAAACACCTGTATATAATACACAACGAAGAGCGACGGTTGCCGGCTTCGAAATAATCGAATGGATTTGTAAGAAACATCCATCAGATTGACTCGTTAGTTTCATGTTTTACTTTATATAGGTAATTCATGGTTTATATTTGAAATCGTACTGAGATTTGTTATTGCACCATCAAAAAAAGCTTTCTGTTTATCCATAATGAATTGGATCGGTGCGTGAGAAATTTTCTTCTCTCAATCAAAATTATCTTTCCGCTTTTTTTTTTACTTTTCTCTAGATTTTCTTGGAACAATTCTATTCTTTTTTACCTATATTCTCTATAATACATTTCAGTATACGGGTCATTATGCAGCCTTAGACCTTCTGTCGACGATTCGCGTTCTACGCTTTTGTAAATTAATTTATTTACATCCACGTTTAAAAGTCATTGTTACAGCTATTTCCTATTCATCGACACTTTTAATTCTCTCGATATTTTTTGTTTTACTTTCGATTTTAATCGCTGGTTCGGCACTTTACTATGTCGAACGTTTAAGTAATCCAGCCACATCAGAAATCAAATCGATTATCGATGGTTCATGGCTTGCATTAACCACAATAACAACGATTGGTTGCGGTGATACGGTGCCTAGATCTCTATGTGGCATGATTCTCGGTGCAATAATAACAGTTCTCGGCGTTTTAATTATCGATCTACCTATGCCAATTATCAATGAAATATTCGATAATTTCAATCGACATTTAATCGCACGACAACAATTACCAAGACAACGACGACGTGTGACACCAGCAGTCATACCTCGAAAGATTCAACCGTTGACGATAATCGATGGTCATGTTGGCAATCATCTACATCAATATTGACCAAAACAACAACGAGCTATGACTGTATACTGTTTTTCTTTTTGCTAATTATTTTTTGTTTGGAAAGAATCATTCGAGTTGAAACGAAATATGTCTTCCTACATTTCATCAGAATATTTATTCAACCGAGACATTCTCTTTTCTCTAAGATTTCTAGAAAGAAACATAGCCTCATCTTGTTCGAACAGTTTGTTTATTAATTTTCCTACAAATGTCGGATGTTAAATGTCTAATATCAGAGAAAACAAGAAAATTAAAAAACAAGCAAACAAAATCGCCATGTTATATGTTGTTTGTTATTCTGGCGTTGAAATAGTTTGTTTTCTTTTTGTGTTCATCTATCGAAGACGACGAGCTTCACGTTCAGATTCAAGAAGAACGAGAACATCATCGACACGTCTAGAAAACAAACAAAGAAAATTTCGAAAACAAAAACAATTGTTTCAAATTGAACTTACACTGGACCCTTTACGTTACGAATGATCGATCGTTTTGATGATGATGTATCGATAATTTCGACACGAACTTGTGTACATTGGCCCTGACTGCCTGTACGGCCAAGAATTTTGACAACACGTGCCATAACACCACCGGTTGCGTTTTTATCCATAGTAGGAGAATATGATGTTTCTAAAACGATGAAATCTAGAAAGCAAAAAAAACGAAAAATGTATCAAGAAACACAGTTTTCGAAATCAAATATGTAAAGAACAAGTTATGGAATGGAAAGAGAAGTAGCTTGGTGTCGCCATCTTGATTCGTTCGTCTTTCGTCCTTCATAAGATCGAAGAATTTTTTCTAATTTGAGAAAATTTTCAAATGAATTTCTCAATCAAATCAAGAAAATCTGTAGAAATATTTTCGAAAAAACTTTTTATTTTCAAATCAATACACCAATAGGAAATCTCTCGAATTTATCTGTAAATTATTTCATGGATTCATCGTTTTGACATGATGAAGAAGAAAATAATAACAATAATAATAATCGAATCATGTTGACTGTGTCTTCATCATCGATTTCGTCAAATCTTCGTCGATTCACTCAACATCATCGACAACATTCATCCGATCTCTATCGTCCTCGAACAATTCTCATTGACAAACCGTCGGCAACATCATCCTACGGTTTTTCCATTCAGACATACGGTTTTGCATCGTTAAATCTTCTCTCTACCGATGAATCGGCTTGTTCATTTCTTTCTCTTTCAACTGAAAGCACAACAAGGCGAAAATAATCGACATCAAATTCATTTTCATCCTCAAATCCATCAGCTCCTATTCAACTCGTAACCTATGTCGATCAAGTTCAAGATAAAGGTCCAGCTTGGCAAGCAGGTCTACGGCCTGGTTCAGTTATCCTATCCGTCAATGATCAAACAGTTGAACATGACGATCATGAAACATTAGTTAAACGTATAACACAAAGTTCGGCAACGCAATTAAAACTCGTTGTTATTCAACAGAATATTAACAAACAAATAGCTTTAGCTGAAAAATTACAACAATTACATCGACAATTGCAAGAGAAACAAGATGAATTTGACGAACTGTGTAAACAAGAACTGATTTGCGCAGCAGAAGAAGAAGAAGAAGGAGGAGGAGGAGGAGAAGACAACGATGAAGGATTCAAAAGTGATACATTGCATTCTCCATCGCCAAGATTAAATCGTCTGTCGACAGATCTTCCCGAACGTAAATCCTCATTTTGTCACGATAAAATTCCTCCCGATTGGCGGCAAAGTGTTGCTAATTTTGCTCATCAACAAACGCTCACAACTCGAACATTACTTCCAATTCTTAGTTCATCATCATCACTTTTGTCAACGAAATATATCAAAAATCGTTCATTAAATATCTCGTCCAATCGACAACGTAGTTTGTCGTTATCGACGATTGTTTTTCATTATTCGAAAGCGAATCTCTCTCGTCTACAAACAACAATTCGTTCCAATCATCGACGTGCATTGTCCTACGATGATCTCATGTTCTCGACGAAAAATCAATCATCAAAACACGATGAAAGTCTTCTAACATCGGGCTGTTCGTTAGCAATGGATTTATCACGAAGTTTTGATAGAAAAAATTCTCAATCATCATCAACATTAGACACCGATGACGACGATGATGATGATGACGATGAACGCGAGCAAATTCATTTAGATAGTCGAATCAAACAATTCAAATGGAAATTACGAATAAGCAAATAAACGTGTTCTTTTCTCTCTTTCTTCAATATTGTTTACTGTCAATAATCATTTGAACGGATCTGAACAAAAGTCAAACAAACTTTGTAAATATGATCGTCTTTTAAACTTCCTTTCTTTCTTTTATCACGTCGTTTGAGAGTATGAAAACGAGAATTATTTATACGTATATCTTTCGAAATAAAACTTCATTTTGTCAACTTCATCAATAATTATTCAATTGGCTTTTTTTTTATTTTACAAAAAAGAGAAAGAGAAATCACAAATATTAGTTCGAATTCGTCGAGAGTCGATTGATTTCATCAAATATTTCGAGCATTTCAGGATGATCCGCTGGCAAACCTTGTTGATATTGATCAATAATTTTCTCTAATTGAATCCGTGCTTGTCTCAAATCACCATCAGCTTCATATGCTTGACTTATCTGTTTCATTAATTTAATAATTTCGAAATTCTTCGTCGATTTCGATTTCGTTAAAATATTCAATGTCGAATGATAATATTTAATTGCTTGTTTATAATCACGTAACAATATGTAAACATTAGCTATTTTCTGTCGAGTCCTAGCAAGATCTAAATGATAAGGTAGAAGAATTCTCTCTCGAATAAATAACGCTTTTTGATAGTAATCAACGGCGTCCGAATATCTTTTTTCCTGTTCACAAAGATTGGCAATATCACAGTAACAATTGGCTACTTTTGGATGCTCATCGCCTAATGAACGTATCCATATATGTACAGCTTGATTGTAGGCAGCGAATGCATCTCTAAACATTCGTTTTTTCGAATAAATATCTCCGATTAAATGATAATCATTGGCTAATTCGGGATCTTCATCTCGAAGAATCATTTGATGAATTTCTAAGATTTTCTTTGAATAATATAAACTTCGTTCGTAATCATTTGTTCTTTCTGATTGAATTTTAATTAATTGTTGATAAGAATAAATAATCGACTGATAATCATCGGACGTTTTACTCACAAGTTCAAGATAAAATTTTTCAGCTAAATCGAACATTTTCCGTTGAAAAAATATCCCCGCTAACTTCAATAGATTCGTTTCGATTTCTTTGAAATCTTTGAGAATATTTTCCGTATATCTACTTGAATTTTCTAGTCGAATCGTAATTATATCCTCGTCTTCATCGATGCCCGACAGATGAAATATCGAACCGAACATGAAAAGAATTAAATTCTGACTTGAATAACAATGAAAATGACTAATATTCGATAATGGTTTGTTCAATGAATTCGGTGGGTCAATTTGAATATCGAACAATACTCGATGATAGTCTGCTTTAACACTAGAACATCGAAGAAATGCACATGTTTGTTCGTAATTTGAATTGGTCAGTAGAGCTTTGCCGATGGAAACAAAATTTCCAATTGAATTCTTGAATAAATTGATATCATTGAGTGAGAGTATTTGTGCTCGATAGGTATGCATTGATATTGCACAAGGATTCAATTGTAATTGTAAACGTAGATCACAAAGAATGAAATGAAATTCATGAAATAAATCAAAGTCTTGCTTTTCAATGGATTTATTGACGAGATCCGAAAGAAAACAATCTCTTGTCCACCATTGAATAGCCTGTTCAGATGAATAAGTCTTATCGAATTGATCGATTAAATACAATTGTTTTTTATCACTTAAATATTGACTTTTACAAAACGATATCAATGAAGTTCTATCGAAATTCGAATATTTCATATGACTCAGACAATGAAAAATCGATTGTTGGAACATGAATTCATCGTTTTTATCGGATAAATCCGACTGATAGAAATGCAACGATAAAATCTCATCGATTTGATATTCATTTGGATGTTGAAAATGATATTGTATTCGATCGAGTAATTCTTTAAATGTAACAATAACACATTTGACCTAAATCACGAAGAGAATCAATTTTGTTTTTTTTCTTCTCACCGACCAAATTACTTTGAAATATTTTTTCGACCATAATTCATTTCGTTTCTTATCAGAACAGTAAACATAAACAGCAATGATTTGCGAATAATCGTGAATAAATGGCAATATTTCTTGACCTAATCGTCCGCTCACAATTAGAATAGCTTGTTCAGTTTGTAAACTTTGTAAATAACTTATACATTGTTTAACTTCTTCGAATGTAATCAATGTTTGAATAGTTTTTTCTAGGACACGTTTTGTATCATGATTTTCCGTTGATGTATTCACTAAACTATCCAGCCAAATAAATCGTAATTCCGACTGATTTCTTGTTTTCATCGACATTTTTGTTTTCTATTTCGTATGAAAATGAAAGTTAACTTATGTATATACGTGGGAGACAAATAAACGAGATAGAGAACAACACAGATGAATCATTCAGTCATAAAATTTTGCTATCGTTATTCACGTGAGTGACGACCAAACATTTTCCCTCTTCTTCTTCTTCTCCTTTTTGTCTTGTTAATTGAAGTCAATTTTAATCAAAGAAAAAAAAAACATGAAATTTATTTTTATTACAAGACCATTCAACTATCGAATAAATGTCTTTGTTGACAAGTTAAATTAAAAAAAAAAGAAATCGTTTTGTTATCCATTCATTGAAAAAAAAAAGAAAAAGAAAAAGGAAGCAATCACAGTATTACAAGAATAGAAAAGAGTTCGTTATCAGTGCGATTATGTTCGCCATTGACCGATGAAATTGTTGATCGAACGAGCGATTTCTCTTCCTAAAGAAAAAAACAACATTTCGATTTCAATCAATTTCAATTTTCTTACCAATCGGTCGAGGATTAAACGATCCTAAACTGTTCGGTAGAAGATTTCCGGTTGTAGTCATTGTCGGCGGTCGATTCGGTATAACAGCTCGATAACAAATATGAAATAATCGTGATAGAGATAGAAGTTTGTCTTCGCGGACACTTTTTGGTGGTGAACTATCGGTTGAATTCGGTAGAGAAACGATTTCATCTGATTCAGAACTCGGAGACGTTGATGATGTATCAACGGGATCATTTAAATGTGTTAATGCACTACAAAGATATATTTTGTTGAGTTGTTTGGATCGATTGAAATCGACCTACCTGATCGAATAGATACTCTTAGTGCAATCTGATACTTTATTTGACTGTGAAATCGGAGGACTAGAAGAAATTGAAATTAGATTATGAGATTTATTCGAATTGAAATCAAACAGACTTATTCGAATATTTATAGACGAAATCATCTGTTACTAGATGTGGAAGAAGCATAAAAGCAAAATACATAATCTTAATAACAAAACAAATCAAAATAATAATCATAATTAATCAATAAGTTTAGTTTTACTTCTTCTCCGCGTTCTAATCGTTCGGGTAAACAATGTCTAACAAAAAAAAAACGAAAAGTGCTGTTTTTGTCGATCGAATTTTTCTTAAATTCATACCCGAATAAATACCAATCATAAGCTAATGTTAGATACAACATTTCTTCGACAGTTAACGATTGATGAATCCATCCGTCAGCCCATAAACTTACACGAAGAAGAGAAATGAACAGCGGTGTTCGATCCCAACCGGATATGCAATGAACAAGTAGACCGTGATCATCTATAGAAAAACAAAACAACAATCAAAATTCCGACATTTTCTTTCGAAGGAGATCTACCTGTTTCTAAATGACGGAGAAGTAAACGGAGGTAATTTTTGGTTAGTTCGACTGAATTCCATGACTAAATCAGAAAATGAATGAATTGAAATTGAATAAAAACAAGCTAATTTACCTTCCAAAAAGACCAATCGACTTGAACACGAGATGTTAAATGCGGAGGTACTTGAAATGCTGAATCATTTAATGGTAATGTCCAATCGTAGAACATCGTCTCAGCATTATAATCTTGCATTGAAAAATCACGAAAATGTTCACAACCTAGAAAAAAAAGTGTTCAGTTAAAATAGCAAACAAAAATTTGATGTGTTGTTTGATCTACCTGGATACGGAATGATCAATAATTGAAAATCTCGATAACGTTGTTCTTTATCTGAATTTTCTGATGACGTCACACTAGAAACTAACAATGTTTAGTTTCTTTTCACGAAACGAGACGAATCTTTACTTGACACCGAACATAATTTTTCGTTTTTCAACCATTAAATTAGCGATAGCATCGACATCAAGAACTTTCAATAGATCAATATCAGCACCACGAAGTTTATCAAAGATATTCTGTTGTTGAGGAGCACCGACACTTGATGAAGCAGTTGCTTCAGCACCAAGGATGGCAGTTGTTGGTGGTCCATCGAGATCCGTTGCGACTGGTGGTGGATTAAGTGGTGTATCAGCGATGAATTGATTCGGTATACGAGTGGGTGTATCAATGAAACGATCGACGCCTGAACGAGAATAGACTTCACCCCAAGAGGCAACTGTTGACGATCGACAAATATACTTGAGAAAAGAAAAAATATGTGAAGAGAAAAAAAGACACTGAACGAACTTTGTCGTCAATTAGAATAACTGGAACAACGAAACGTGAACGACATCGAGCGATACGAGATCGAACAAAATGATCACGGAGATCGACTGATGGTGAAATCTTTGGTGTGTGATCGTCTGACTTTTTGTCAAGTGTCGGAATTAGAATTCGTCGTGGATAATATAAAGATAATTCACCATTATTATTCGCAATTAACTAATCTCGATCATAAGAATTATAAGAAAAAAAACAAAAACGAAGAAAATTTGTTGATAAAACCTGATATTCATAATCTTGTCCGAATAGACTTGCTACATTGACTTCAATCGTTGCATTCTATTTTCAATTAGCAATAAGTTTCTTTTTAATAAATCACAAGATCAAACTAACTTTCGTATGTAAATCTCGAGCATTATATTGTGTTTGTGTAGCACTCTGTAGGATGCCTATAATATCATCTCGAGTAATTGTTAGTGTTGTTGGATTTGCGGTTGTTTCGTTCATAGATAAAAATGTAGGAAAAAAATAGATTTTGTAATCATAAATTATCAACAACTAATCATCAGCTGAGTATGTTGCAAGCAAAAAAAAACACTCAGTTTGGATTCGGTTCTTATGAAAGCCGTACAGAATGAATATATACTTGACATTTCAGATGGCGCTTGTTGCCCATGTCAGATAAAAAATGTCGACTAATATGAAAAATTGAAATCTTTCTATAATTTATTTAGTTAGATGTCTATGAGTCAATAACAAGCGAACAGTTTGTTTTATCAGAAAATATTATGAATTTTTAAAAAAGAACGTGAGATTAAATTGAAAGTGAAA
>ERZ778020.2786-NODE-2786-length-12156-cov-2.986447_pt1 | contig 12156 bp, 12 predicted proteins | sample MGYA00375750_ERZ778020 | MGnify/ENA primary metagenome ERZ778020 (study PRJEB29350, sample SAMN05389818) | bioreactor metagenome | isolation source: Ammonium sulfate bioreactor | place: South Africa: University of Cape Town | collected 2014-03-17 ...
CTTGGGACTTAAATCATAAGGGAAATCAAATTCATTACTAAAAAATAAGATTGCATGAATAAATAAATAAATCCACTTGTCATGTTGTCATTGTAATCTAAAGACGTATATCTTCTTTAAAATAAAATCATGACTTTTTGCCTAGATTTTGAATATTAACACAAGACAGGAAAAGAGAATATATTTTCCTAATATAAATCATGAATATAACAAGGGCAAAATATGACTTTTATGATGATATAACTTTATCAAATTATCATTTTATGGCCATATTAATTATTATATTGCAATGACAGGAGAATCATATTCATATGTAATACAAGCCATATCACGTTATTTTGCTACTGTTCTATCAAATAAATTTCAAACACATTATATTCTTCTTGGTATTAAATGGTGTTTGGTTTTTGTTACTACTTTATCTATTATTCTCACAGATGTGATTCGCTATCGTCCTGGTAAATCTTCTATGCTACCTATTCAAAGATCATATTATTTTGCTTATGTAATCATTATTTATTATTGCATACCAGTTATAATAATTTATGTGATTTATATTTGTATTTTTTATCAAGTCAAACGAACAAAACAACGAGCTAGAACTTTACATAACTCTGAATATCGTCAGAGACGTGATTTCGAGTTACTTCGTAATATACTTATTTTGACAACGGTTTATCTAGGTGCTGGACTACCAATTGTATTGTTTTATTTCGTTCGAACTAAATATCCATATTTGGCAACATTATTACCGATGTCATTGGCGGATATATTTGCAAAATCTTTTACTATTATCTTAGATCGATCTATTCGTCATATGCTTATAAGAAAATTCTGTGGAGAAATCACTGTACTTTAATTGAATTTTGGTATATTTTATATGATAGTTCTCAACATGTTGCAATATTAAACAATCGAAGTCGATTAAAGGTTCTTTCAAGTGTGATTAAATTGTTATCTTCATCAAGTAAAATTTGTTGAACTTGAATTGTTGTACTTCCACCAATAACTGTATCGCCACTATTGCCATCAGGTAACCAACGTTGAATTCGTTGATTTCCTGAAATAAAGACATATATAAACTAACATTTTTTTTCAATGTAAAGTATACCAGCATCAGCTATATAAAGTACTCCGTTTTCATCAACAGTAATTCCTTCTGCATTGCTGATTTGATTTGCTCCAGATCCTGAAACACCATTACCAGCAACTAAAGTTCCAAATGTTCCATTGGTCGAATTTGCCGGAAATTTTAAAACACGATGGTTATAACAATCGCTTACATACAATGCATAATCAAAATAAATACCAAGTATATTAGTAAATTGATTCAAATTACTTCCCCATCCATTACCACCTAAATTAAACAGCTGTATTTATGAAACGAAAAGAAAGAATATTCTTTCATTACCTGCTACAATAACACCTTGAGAATCGCTGTTAGTAAATTTCATTACTAAATGATCACCGGAATCTGCAACATAAACATCATCTGTTTGTTGATCAATAGTAATTGCTTGTGGTTGATTCATTGAAGCAATGACTTGACCAGATGTTGCTGAATTTGAATTTGCTGGAAATTTCATTAGCCGTTTGCAATCAAAATCGATCACATACAATTGCCGAGCGCTATCAATAGCAACACCTTCAATCCGTAGAAATTGATTATTACTACAGCCTGCATTATTTCCACCAGCGAGAATCGTACCATTTGCAGATAGATTATCAAGAGAAAATTTTATAATACGATAATTAGCTCGGTCACCAATGATAATCGCTCTTTGCGATCGATCATAACACATGCTTGTTGGTGAACTAAGCTCTGAGAGAGTTGTACCAGAAGAACCAGCAGAATTTCCAATTAAAATCGTATAATTCATCGACCATGTTAAGATTAAATTATCTATTAAGTAAAAAGAAAATAAATTATGTTGAACACAACAGCAATATTTCTACTTGTTGGCTGTCGATTTGTCATTGACATAACAGAACTGGCTTGATTTGTTCCGTTTACCATTTGTCCGACACTACTCTCCTCACAAAATAATGAACAAACCAATGTTTCATGATAATAAATTACAGTTTGACATCTTTCATGATTTAAACATTTGACCGAACAATCTTCTATGGTTGTCACTGTCATGTCAGTTATATTAACGAGAAAACTTGATTGTGATTGTGGAATATAAATACTATTCGCTGTAATAGAAAAATGAGCATGTTTTGTTGATTCTAATATCAATCCGTGAACATAATAGAAATAGAATTGTATGACGTAAATTAGATTCATCACTAAAAACATGGAAAGAGATATGATAATGTTTTTCTTATTTTATCGTTTCATTAATATAGAATGATTCTATCTGGTACTGATAATATTTCTTCAACAGGAAACACTTAAAAATGCCATTTAATAGCAAGAGGAAAGATGCTTTCATTGTTGAGTAGATATTTTGTCCTTGACGTCGATTTGCATTTTCCTTGTTTAAAAGAAAAATTCAAGAGAAAAGTATTTAATGGAATATTGCAATTTCAGTACATTTTGATGAAAAGGGACAATTTCTATTAAAGTCTTGTTTATAGAGTTCTGTGATTCATCGACCATCTAAAAATAATAATATTCAATCAAATTTTATATCTCGAGGGCAATTCAGATCAAATGGTCCAACACCCTCACCCTCGAACGACACGGTTGTTATCACAATCTGAAATGTCGCAGTATTTTGACCTATTCTATTCAATTGACTATTGACGATTTATTTGAAAATTAATCATGTTTTTCTTGTCACACGTATAACAATAATAAATATTAACTTCAATACACATAATCAGATAATTTCATAGCGAAAGAAAACTATTGCGACAGATGTATTATATTTATTGATTAATCATTAAATTTTAACCAATGTTTTTTTTATCTTTAACTAAAGTTTTATTGAATATGAAAAGGAACTTTTTACAAAATGAAAATGTTTATTTCGTACAATAACGTAGACTACAAGCAGGCGGTGCTTTAAGTAAATAAACATAGTATCCATTACAGTTTGTTACTGAGATCAAGTTTGACCAGTTACACGCATTTGATGACCAATAATAACAAACAGTACCGTTGACTGTTGAACCAACTGCAGGATAAGTTCCTGTATAATATCCAGTAGCGTGAGTACTGCATCGATACGTCGAAGGAACAGTATCTGCTAACATTGTTCCCGCACCTCCCTCAATTCGATACCATCCTGTTAATATAGTACTGTCACATATATAAACTGTTACATTATATGTCGTTAGTCGAGTAGAATCTGTTATTGAGGAATAATTTGAACATTGGGGCGGAAGCGCAATCGATGTTGTTGTAGCTACAAATAAAATTAGGTTTAATCAAAAAGTTCATTGTTATCTTACTTTGAGTAGTTGTAGTTATTGTTGTTGCTAAAATAAAATACCGAAAATATTTTATAAGAGAATTCAAATAGATCTATATAAGTTTTATACTTGTTGATGTTGCTGTAGTAGTAGTTGTTGACGTTGTTGTTATTGTTGTTGTTGTTACTGTTGTTGCCGTTATTGTTGTGTTTGTTTTTAGTGAAAAAGCTAGTATGATTGCAGCAATAGCTGCAGCGATCAAAATGCTTGTAAAAATCCCGAGAACACAGCAATATCGACAACAGTCAAAATATTCACTAGAAAAAACATGTATATATAATAAAATGAATAAAAAAAATACTTACTCTGCTTGTTCTCTCTTTATTCTTCTCTCCGATGTTTCTCGATAATGTTCACGTTCAAGAGTGATTTGATTCGTGAGACCTCTCGATCCCTAGTTTATTTTAAATAAATTTTCATTGTCAAAAAATACAAAATAAAACTGTGTTTTATCCTACTATAAAATTTTGAGTATTAAGAATTGATCTGCTCATCGCTCCTCTAGTCTAAATATATGTTCTTTTTATTTGGTATTTCTCAGTTTCACTTACAGAAATACATGATACTTTTGTTATAGAAACACCTTTTTTAGGACGCGACCTACGGCGCTGAAACAAATTATTTATACGTATATAATCAATTTCATCCGATAGAAAAATATATTACTTGATTTCGTTTCAATCTATATTGTTGACGTGATTTCATGAATTCACGTTCAATTGGTGACCATGAATCTATTTCGTGTTAACAGATAGACGATTGATTTTTAAAATAAATTTGAGTTGAATATCGTTACTTTCAGAGATTTTTATTGTTGCTCTCGAAGTCATTTTTACTCTGCGAAGTTTTTAAATATAAATCTGTCTGCCGTCCAACGTTTTATTTTATTTATATTAAATTAAAAATTCGCAAAAAAAACTATCAAGAGCTTCTTCATCCTCGATGCAATAAATATAGATGCTACAAAAAATTGTTATTATATGTTTGATGCATATTCAGCAAACAAAAAATAATTATTATCATAGTTGTTAGTTCACTTGCTTGCGCTACAATTTGGACTGATCTGAATACCATATTTTTGTACTCTGTTATTAAGTTGATCGCTTACATATAAATTTCCATCGGCATCAAAGTTTACATCTCGAGGACCATCCAATTGAGTTGGTCCTGTGCCAGATGTACCCCCACAACCGATAATACATGTTCCACCTGCAGCATAATCTTCTGTCCATCGAATAATACGATCATTTCCATAATCAGCAATGTACATGTATCTATAGCGTGAAAACATAATATGGTTACTGTACGAATAAATGGCTTACCCATTATTATCGACAGCAACTGCTATAGGAGTATTCAGCCTTTTTAAACCAGGACCTGATGATCCAGTTATACCAGCAACGGTGGTACCACTATTAGCTGCCGGCATCCATCGTTGAATGCGATGATTACCGTTATCGGCTACATATAAAATTTTACTTTCATTGACGAAAGTGCCGTAGGGTTTATCAAATTGATTGGCTCCTGGTCCGGTACCAGCAGTACCGGCAACGATAGTTCCAACAAGACTACCAGGAAAAAATTTAACAATACGACTGTAATCTGAATCAGTCACATAGACGACATTATTAACATCGATACGAAGCTCTCGTGTTTCACCTAATGGAGTTGTCGCCGTACTGTGACCTATTTTAACTCCGGTCAGTGAACCAGGTGTAAAACGTTGTATCCTATAATTTAAACTATCAGCAACAACAACACCACCTTCTTGATCAACTGCTACACCTTTTGGCTCGTTTAATCTCGTTGCACTACTACCAGGATTACCAGTGTCTCCGGCAACAATAATTCCATTTACGGCGTTCTCGTAATATTTCATAACACGATGATTATCTCGATCACAAACATATAATGTGTAGTTATTGTCAATGAAAATAGTAACTGGCTTATTTAACGACCGTAAATTAGTACCAGAATTTCCATTGGCATTACCTGCAACAGTAACACCATTTGGATCCCAAGTAGCACATGGTGGAATTTTCAATGCATAGATACCAGTTGGAGCATCTAAGTAATATATTGTAATTCCGCTAATCTGACAGAGAAAACTTACAAGTCATAGTTGTTGTTTCTGTGGTAGCAGTAGTTGTAGACGTAGTAGATGTAGTAGTACTGGTCGTGGTACTTGTAGTAGTTTCTGTGGTGGTTGTAATTGTTGTAACAGTGATTGTACTGGTGGATGTGTTTGATTTGTGCAAGAGAGAAACAATCATCGCTCCAATAGCTGAACCAATTAAAATAGTTCCAAGAATGCCAAGAATAAGACATAATCGAGTACATCCCAAATAACCACTACAAATACGTACATATGTTATTACACAGGAAATTCAAACAAAAAAAAACATACGTTATCTTTTGTTTTCTCTTTTTCTTATTAGGTGCTTCTTTAGTATGTTCTTCTTGAGGTTTCCTTTGATCGAATAATTCACTGGGCGACTATTTCATTAAAATCAATATTATATTAAAACTCAATTTCAAGGAGTTTTTATTTACTGTAGAATTTTGATGATTAATTTTGATTTTATTGTTTGTCTCTGCGCTCTTTATTAACAGAAATCTTATACATGCTATTTACTGTGTTTTTCTACTTACTTTTGAATACGATAGTTCACTAGCAGAGACATTTCCTGAACTGTTCTCTGTAATTGTTGTTCGTACTTCTGTTTCTGGATTTATCGAGGATGAACAAGAAGGCTAAAAACAATCACAAATAACATCATTATTTTATTTGATTAAAATTGAAAAGTGACTTACTTGACTTGTTTTGGGTCCAATTCGTCGATATATTTTAGTAACTCTTGGTTGTAATGATGAACAACGTTCTAATTGTAAAATAAAAATGAAACTGATGTTAAAATAATTTAAACCAAAATTGCATATACTTGGAAGATTAATGCTCATATGTGCGCGTATGCTGCGGCAAATTCTCAAATTATGTTTTATTTCTCGTTTTTGTCCTCAATCTTTTATATGAATGCAAATGTACAATGAAACCTTCTAATTTATTTTCTATTAGAATTTTTTTTTCTCTCAAACATAATAAACAAAAAGGTATGACAACAGTATTTAGAAGCGTTCTTTCATTATTAATGGGCTTGCATCTGCATTTGATTCGTATTGTTGTTGAATTAGATTCGTCAATGCATCAATTCGTTGTGACATGATTTTCATATCTTCTTGCATTTTCAAAATTAAAATATCTGATGAATTCTTTTTCCTTTTGAATAAACGACCTACGAAACTTTTTGGATTAGCAAATCTCTTCAGTAAGTATATGGCAATTGGACTAAACCATAATTTTAGTAAGAGTAATATCATGCCTACCAAATCAATACACATTCCAATGAATAGAATTGTATGAAATAGAATTTCAGATTTTCGAGCAATTGGTTCTTGTTTATTCCGTATAAAGAATGGTGTGTTAGTCAATTGAATGAATAGATTAGTTGATGTTCTTGATGAGCTATTCGAACTAATAAACATACGATCGGCATCATAATCAACTGTATGTAACCATAGACCTGAGTAAGTTGTGTTATCATCTTCAGTTAAACTTTCTGTAATATTAATTGATTTAGTCAACTGTAAATTTAGAAGTGGTTTTGATGATAGAGTTCGATTAGTTTGGTTTAAAACTGTAGAAAAATTTAATTTTTGCAGATAATTATTTGTTATATGTTCATCAAATCCATGCAAACCAATCCGAACAGCTTCAATCTTTTCAGTGCTATTTACACGCAATTCAATGTGTGCATTATGAAACGGTAATTTTGCTGATAGATAAAGTATAAAATCATTTGTATAACATGAAAATGGTATTCGACTATTTTCATTGGCAATAAGTAAATTTATTTGACCGCAATGTACTAATGTATTTAATAATTCAATATTTAAATAAAATTCTTGTGAATCAAGAAGTTTAAAAATTGGTTTGTACTGCTCAAGAGAAACATCGATAAGTTGAAGGCTCGTTTGAAATTTTGCATTATAAAATTTATTTTCATTGCAAAAATTGCTCTCATCGCATACGTATGCCTCTGATGGATATCGATTATAATATGCAAATCCAAATCGAAGTGCATAGATACCAATAAAAATAATTGCAATAGAAATAAGACCACCAAACCATAACTGTCCATCGCCAATCAAATCAAAGCATCGAATAAATTTAATTAAATATTTTCGTTTCGAAAATTTCAATAAGCTAATTACTCCTATGATAACTAAAACAATGAATAAGACAATTAGTAAGATAAAGAATGGTGATTTCAAATTCCAATTGGTTTCAAATAGATGAAATAAGAGTATATCATCAAAAATATCCATATCCGGTGATTCTGGATAGATCCCATTTTGTTTAGTATCATTCAACCAATTAATTTCAGTGATTGCTTCTAATGAACAATGCGCTTTATTTGTACATTGAGGACAAGTTATACTAATGTTTCGATTGAATTGATTATCCAATAATGAAATATTTGTTTTCATTGGTTGACAAATACTACATGGCCAAACACCAATATCATTTTTATATGTACGAGGATGGCATTGAACACCATTTGGAGTGAAAGACAGAGTGTTTGGACCAATATGCTTTGTTGACATATAATAAGTTGAATAATATCCTGGTAATGATGGTGGAATGATTATAAGTGCATCAACATTATCATATATATATAACGTCGAATAAATAGACATACTCGATACGATACGTGTATTAAGTGCACCGAATTCTGTAGGATAATCATTTTCTCCAGTTGAAAACTGTGAAAATTCTGTTGTATCATTTGTAATTTGATTATTTGCTAGCATATCATAGAAATATAATATTGAAAGTTTATCATCCGAGCTACGACGTTTACCGACTGCAACTACAACCAATATTTTGCCTTGATTCAGCCATACAAATTCTACTCCATAGTGATAACGGTAATAATCAGGACGATTCAATGTTTTCGAACTAACATTTTGTAATGTCGTATTGAAAAACAGAACATAAACGGTATTCAATTGAGGAACACCAACAAAAATAGTTCGATTGGTAGTAATAGATATACTTGGTTTGAGTAGGTCATCAACAAAACCTGTCGATATCCAACTATCGAGAAAATCGATCTCACATGTTGAATTGATATAACAACTTATTTCCATCACATAAAGTTTTGCTCGATAGAATAACTTCCCAGGTTCAGTTATCGGAGCCTGAAATTGACCAATAATATATATGAAAGGTGTTATAATTTCGATTTCGTGAGCATAGAAGTTCTCTAAATCTGGCCATGTTATATTCTTATGCCAGTATGACAAATTAATTAAATCAAAGAATAATATTGTTTTAAAAAGAGAAATAACTGCAAATTTACCCCGAGAATCAACATTACTTTTAAGCACTAAGTTTTTTGTATGATAATCTGTTTCATTAAAAGATACTGTTTGTTTGATAATTTCATTATCATGACAATTAACAGTAACTTTTGACATGTATGGATTTTGGTCAATCACACCTGTAACAACAAAATATAATTGTGTTTCATTTTGTTCTCTACCCAATGCAATTGATCTAATATTTCGAAGTTCTTTATCGCTGATTTGTAATGTTCTATTATTCGATAAACATTGGTATTGAATGACATGTTCAATTGTTTGCTGCGATATACTGAGCCAAACAAATAGATGTCTATTTAGCACTAGTTTTCGATCGGGAAGCGTAACTATATCTGTTCGTATACAACGAACTATAAGCAGTAAGATTAAGAAACTTTTCATTTTGACTGTCTATTCGTCTATGATAGTTCTTTTTATAAGAATAAGAACGTACTTGAATTTCATTAATAGGCAATTGACTATTCAGTTTTATGTTACTATTCAAACTAACACGAGATTTAGCATACATATCGTTACTTGTTCATTAAAATATTTATATCGAAATGTAAAGGAGAAAACAAAAAAGCGTTATTATTTGTATATTGACAATTTTTGCCAATGGAATGTATACAAAATTTGATTAATAGTAATTACCAATGCTAAAATAAACGCTTGATCTTCGTTTTCTACGATTTTAACATGGTAATTGTCGGATACAGCCAAGAATTTCTTATCGAATTTTGCTATTTTTCGATTATCTTTTGTTAATCGAAATGAATGTGCTAATAGATCTTCGGCTTCGAGTTCATATGGACCATAGACCGAATCGATTGTAAATTTTTTATGAAAAAATGTCAATTTTTGTTTGACATGTGCTAATGAACGATCGGCAGACATAATATGAAAAGTTGGATGAAGATGAAGAAGTTCTTGTCGAATTTTAATTAATGGACTATAATAAATCGAAATTAAATTTTGACTAAAAGATTAGATTATTTACTTTCCATTGATATCTTCTAATACAAGACGATCACCAATCGATAGAACTTTGGACTTAACAATAAACATATCATGTTCACGGTCATCTTTGATTTTAAATTGATCACCGATAGAAAAAAGCTTTTCACGAACTTGATAACGACGATATGTTGGACGAGATCGACTTGTCATTGCTTCAGCAAATATAACTGTAAAAATTTTATTTGCATGTTTATATGCTTATAAACACTCATTTTTTTTCTCGTGACTGTTTGTACAACGAATCATTGCAGAAATAATTGAATTTTAATTCGACGCTACTCGAAACATGTACGAAAAGGACATAAAAATTAGTCATATTATTTCTCTTGTGAATTTAAAGTAGAAAATAAAATTCTCTTTTATATTTATTATATTCATTTTATGTTATTGCACCATTAGTTGAAACTACGACTAAGATATATATCGTTGTGATGTGAATGAGTTCTCTTTACATGACAATGAATAGTAAGAAAAGAAAAATGAGAATCGTTGCCTATAACCTGCTGTGAATTGATTTTTCAATATTTACCGATTGAACCTTTGGTATCTGCTGCATTAACGTGTAAAACTTGATACAATATTCTAAGTTCCAACCGATTCTGTTTCAATAAACAAACAAAATTAACATTGTTGAATGAAATCCAATTGATTCATATTTCGAATTCGAAAATTCCACGTCATATCAATAGAATCGAACTCGGCGAATATAAAAAGGGCTTGTGTATAAATACCTTGTCCACTTTTCAATTTGCTTTCACATCTTTACCTGTTCTCAAACTATGTTTTGTTTCGTTAATTGAATATTTTGTCATACATCTATTCCAATGTATTTCACCAACATTAAAACGATTAATATTAGCAATTCAACCGCAATCAAAATCGGATGCATCCTGTTTATTCATACTTTCATCATTACATCTTCTCTTCAATTTAACTCATTTTTCAATTCTCGCAGCATCACGTTTAAAAATTGAATTTAGTATTGATAAATATTTCAAATAATTGTCAAAACTAGAACGATTAGTCGTCCAACAAGATAATTACGCATGGAAACAAAGTCGAATAGAACAATCGAATGCTATTACATTATTGCCAAATCTAAAATATCTTCAATGGTTTAATATAATACCAAATGATTTGAAAATCTTATCGTCAATTTCTTCTCAAACTCAATTACAATTCATTCATATGGAAAATACATTGATCACAAATGAAATACTCTATTACTTAAGTCAAATTTTAACAATCAATTCAATAAAAAGTAAATTAAACATTGATGGATTTAAATATTTACTTGCATTAAAAGATACTCTAAAAGAATTAGAAATTAGCACGAAAAATATTATCTATAATGAAATAATGATTATTCAACATCCAGCAGTATCAGATTGTACTGAAAATGAGTATCAAGTTGATTTAAATTCTGAACATATTGATATTTTCCAGCAATTTATTTATTTGAAAAGTTTAGCTTTTAATAAAATTAATATCCCAAGAAAAGATTTGGAAAATTTATTAACGCATCTTGGTCCATATGGAAATTTGAAGGTTTTAGATTTCGAATCAATGGATTAATATATTCTACAAAACCGTAAAATGTTTTGTCACTGTTGTAGCTGTTTGTATATTAAAATTCATACTTACAAATTTTAGTTGCCCTCATCCTCTCGGCGCTTTCGCCATTCTTTTTCCGATGATAACGCATCGTGAAGAGTCCATGATGTTGCGTTACCTGCTTTATCACGTTCTTCATCCGTTGATACAGAAAGATACGCCGCTTGATGATCGGCTAAATCTTGGTATATTCGTTGCACTTCTGTTTCCAACTGCGCTGCCTAAAACACACAAGGGGGAAACAGCAGTCAAGACTTCAAGATTCCAAAAGACTTTAAAAGACATCTCCTTATGTTACTTAGCTTTTTTCGAAATACTTCAATAGACTTCCAAGAGTAAGAAAGACTTATAAAGCCTTGAAATGATTTCGAAAGACTAAAATAGATTTCAAGAGACTTCAAGGACTTCTGGAGACTTCAATAGACTTCTAGGGACTCCAAAGGTCTTAAAGAGACATCATGGGACTTCAAAGGATTTTATTAGGCCTTGTTCGTATAGGAGCAGACACAAGGGAGAAAAGCAGCTCCTAGATCCTCATGGATCCTAACTGAGTCTAGGATCCACCAGGATCCGCATTTCCCCCCTTGCGTTGATTGTTGCTGTAGATGTCCCTAAGAGTTCCTTTATTGGTAACCGAAAGACAGGATGATAGAGAGAAGAACAAGAATAGATATA
>ERZ778020.2819-NODE-2819-length-12048-cov-3.823230_pt1 | contig 12048 bp, 9 predicted proteins | sample MGYA00375750_ERZ778020 | MGnify/ENA primary metagenome ERZ778020 (study PRJEB29350, sample SAMN05389818) | bioreactor metagenome | isolation source: Ammonium sulfate bioreactor | place: South Africa: University of Cape Town | collected 2014-03-17 ...
ACTTTCTCATTTTTAATAAATGTATTCTATCTGTCCTTGAGAAAACACAAGGATATGCTCAGTGTTTATTATATGAACAGGCAGCAAGGGAGAGAGAGAGAGAGAAAAAAACGCGAAAATTACAATCATTCCATAGCAAAACGGTACCTTTTTTTGTACTTTTTTCTTCATCGGTGCATGTAAAACGTCTCCTATTTCTATGAGATATCCTTCTAACTACTGATTAATTGCTTATTTGTCCTTACTTTCTTTTTCTTATAATCTGTTTTTGCCTTCTGTACGTTTCGCTCTCTCTCTCTCTCTCTCTCTTTCTCTCTTCGTTTTCTCCTTCAACTTTACGCCTAGATAAAACCCGTCGTAAAACCCACATTAAACAGTTGTGCGTCGGTTCGTCTTCAAATAGCATATAGATATACAAGCAATTAACCATGGCAGCAGTCGTTAGTTCATATCCATCAAATGCTTATCATTCAAAATCCTATTTAAATCCAAATTTACTCTCATTCTATACTGCTCAATATATCCAAAAGAATTATTTTCCAAAACAAAAACAACAAAAACCAGCTAAAATTCGAACACCGACGCCGACAAAAATCATCGAACGAGCCGATTCTAATGTGCAACAACTACGTCCACGACGTGAACCACGTATTCATCGGCAAGTTATTTTACTGCCAACTCCCGAACCAATCTATCGACAAGTTCGACATCGACTGCCAACACCTGAACGACAAACTATTCAACGAACATTCATTCAAAAAGCCAATGGTGATGTGATTGTTCAACAGGAACGTCATCGAAAGAAAGGCCGTAGTCAAAGTCGTTCGAAAACTACAAATCAAATACGAGCAACTCGTGCACAACAAGATAAAAGCGACTAAGAACTAAATTTACACATCTGAAACTCTTTCAAACCGATCTTCCTTTTTTCATATTTCTATTCTTGCACCGTAGATATTTTTCTTTTCTTACTTTTATAACAATTTCTTTTGTCTTAAGATTTCATATGATTAATAAATATACAAAACTGCGTGGCTAGATAAGCGTAAAAGTCTGTACACTGAAAAAAAAGCAAATGAACTTATCAATGATTCAGCAGAATATTGCACTTGCGTTGTCCTTTGCAGTTATTTATAGAATTGATTATTTTTTCGAGCATTGCATTCAACTAGCTTCATTCCAATCATATTTGTACGAGCGAATTTCATAACATTGTTTTTTTAAAAATCTATGTTTCTCATGCTACGCTTATTTAACGATCTTTTTTGACATTTTTTCTTTATATTCAAAGTTCCACTAGACAAATAAGGCAGCATCTCAAGTCGTTTTGTTATAAAAGTTCCATTAAAAAACTCGACAGATGTCGCTTTAAATTATCTGATTGGTAAATAGGCGTATTTTCCATGAATCATTACGTGTCAAACAAAAAAAATAACAACATCCATAGAAGAAAAGAAGCAACAAAAAAAGAAGTTCGATTTTCGTTTTCTATTTTTCACAATGCCTATCAAAAAGAATCATTTCAATTAATCTCATGCATTCATTCAAATTCAATGATGAAACTATTTTTCAATTATTTCACATTTCTTCAAATCATTTGCTTTCTTATTGAACATTCATCACAACAACAACAACAACAACAATATTTCTTAGGCACACATTTCTATATTAATCAAGATAATATTCTCATCGATAATACATTAAAAACTGTTTCAACATTAGCACGACCCTATGATCTTGTTGCGTTCATTCGACAGAGTGAACGTTTAGCACGTGTCGATCATTTACAAACATATATCGACGCTGTCGATGACAATACATCACCATCAACGAACTCATTCGATGATCAACAACAAAATAAAATCGATTCAACTGATAAATGTCAAGATTATATTCGTGATAGTGAATCATTAATATTTCAAATACTTAAATATAATCTCTATGATACATTAGCAATTCCATTTCAATTGAAAAATCTTTCAACTGATATTTCATTCAACGAAAATCTTGCAACGAAAATCTCAACATGTGATCGTTTTTGCCGTATTAAACCAAGTTTATTAACATTTGACCATCTACCAAGTATATCAACACGATATGATCAACAAGAATTCGTTCGTTTCGACGACGAAGATTTCAATTCAACAACATATCGAAATTACGAACAACAAGCTCGTTGGGCAACCAAAGAACTTGCACGTAATCAAACATCTTGGTTAGCTTATGTTTATCTAAGTCGATATTTTTCATTTAATTCTTCATATCATCATTCAATCGATTGTTTGCGTTGTGCATTGACATACGGTTCGAATTATAACGATTTAATTCTTATTGAATTAGCTAATATTGTTTTTCGTTATGGTTATATACACGATGCAATTATATTCATTGAAAAATCACTTGATTATCATTTACATTCGAAAAGTTCGAATATTAATTCGTTATATATACGTTCGATTTTGCATTTTTATCTTGGTAATTTGTGCACAATCGATAATCGATTTATCTTAGCCATACAATTTTACAATCGAACGAAGATTCTTCTCGAACGTATCGATAAATTTAGTGATAATAAACAATTAGATTTATTTTCTTCATCATCATTTGGTTCATTGACACTTTCATCATTATTGAATATTTCTCAGCAAAAAATCGATGCACTTCATTGTCATTTATCATTAGAATTCTCACTTCAACATAAACATCATATTCTTCAAACGAAACTCGCACAATTAAATCAACTTCGTTCAATAACCGATGAACTTATACATTTAAATGCATTGATTAAACGAGATATGTCAGCAGGACAAACATCTCTCAATAATCTACGTCAATTGAAAACCGAACAGAAACTATTTATTTGCAATTGGAAACCATTGAGTAGAGATCGATATCCATCGAAAGAAATCTGTTCGAATCAACGAAAATATTCGTATGTTATGAAACAAAATGAATTATGTTCGATTCATGAGAATTATTATGAATTCTACTATCATCAAAATCATTCGATCAATCATGATAATTATGATTGTTATCCACGAGAAACAATTCTTCAATTTTCACCCGATTATTATTCATTGCAAACAAATTTTCCTTTCGAACAAAAATCGACATTTCTCTCATTACGTTTAGCTGCCATCGTACAAACTCAATCATCGTATTTACTCGATGAAAATTTGTCTGATAAAACTGAACAAATAACGTTAACATCAACAACAACATGGTCAACTCTAACATCTCGTCTGCCCACAGCTGTTATCATTCAACCGATCGAAGATTTTATTCTCAAACAATCCAATGAACTCTATCCACCATTGAAAACACATTTACATTTGAAAATCATCGAACAACAATTGCCAACATATACAGATTGTCAAATACATTATTTTGGTTTGCCATCGATTGGCGATTATCCAACAATTTGGATACCTTTGGAAAATAAAGGTTTACTCAATATTAAACAAGCATTCTATCAAGGTTTAAACCATCAAAATAAACATTATCCATTGCCATGGTCACCACCATTGTGCACATTGAATAAGCCAATCAATGAACATTTATCAATCATTGAAAATCATCGAGTTCTTTCGGCACGTTCACGTTCGAAAGCACCGATAAATCGTTATGATACGAATATGTTATTGAATCTTTATCTTTATATCGATTCGATCATCGATGAATCCTTACAAATCGAAGAATTCGGCCAACGTTTAAGATCAGTTGGCGAAAAACATGAACATCTACTACCGGAATGGATTGTACATTTACTATCGTCATTATATTGGCGAATTAATGGACATTTACCACATGCAATCGAATGTGGATTGAAATCTCATGAAACAATCATTCGAAATAAAACATACAAACAATGGAGTGATCTAACATTGATTAATTTAGCAAATATTTTATATCTTTGGTAAAGAAAACACGAAATTGAATATTGAAATGAACATATTTTTGATTTTTCTAGGGGTAAATATGAAGATGCATTGGATTTAACTCAACAAGCATATGCAATCAATTCTCATGAACCATTGACAAATTTCTTTCTTGGAAATTTATTAGCTTTAACAAAAAATAACCATACAGCTGCACAAGAATATTATCGTCGTACGTTAACAATCGATCCAACGAATATCTATGCACGTCGACAATTACGTTTGAGTTATTGCCATACGATGTATACGAATTGGGAGAAAATCGAATGTTCACCATCGACAAAAACCAATTGTAATGATAAATCCAATTCAATTGAAAGTACGAAATGTAATTCGATATTGTCGGAGAAAGCCTATAGACAACATGACGTAGATACGACTCTAACATCGAGTCAGACATCTACCAATTCGAATGATCAGCAAACTTCTCGATGTATGTGTTGTGCTCGTGTTCTGACTACTTTACTAATCCGTCATTTTATTTTGATTGAAAATTAATTTTTGTATTTGCTCTTTTTTTCTTATTTCGTAGCTCGTCAAGCATTCATCGATAATCGTTCGTCGATGGATCGTTGGCTCAATCGTACTTGTTTCATTTCGTCTCTTAAACGTGATGATCTACTCAACGATGCTCGACGTGCCTATCATTCGTACGGCTTATGTTCATCATCGTCCATCATTGGCGAATGTTCACAAGGTTTCGATGCAACAAATCAAGGTCATGATATCGGACATTTAATCATTATCTATGATAATATCAAGCAAACATTCGATTATACATTTCTATTTACCAATGATTACGAACATATATTCTTGAAAGAAAGTAAACTCAAATGTTTTATCTATGGTACAGGTCGAAAATCATCGAAATGTCGAGAAATAAATCTACTCGATCCGAATGAAATCAATCCGAAACATAATATGACATGGTGGCGTGATCCATCGACATTGTACGAGCATTTAAAAGAATTAATCGAATTGTTAAATTACAACGAACATATGAACAATCAAACGGATGTCAATGAAAATAAATTCTATGAGAAATACTTTTCCGATCAATATCTTCTCTCGAAAGATCTTCAAGATAAATATCTATTGAAAAATACGATCGAATTTTCGAAGAATGATTGTGATAGAAATCAAACGACGATCTATACGCCTTATCTATCGACATGGATATCACCGCAAACGAAGAATATTCAATTGAATTCGACATTTTTTAAATTCTTAAAAGTTCATCAAGTCGAAAACGAACATCAACAACCGATTTGTTCGTATCCAAATATCGAGAAAATAAATTCAACGAAAAATCTTCAATTAATCGATCATATTCTACAGCAAGCTAAAACGAATTTAACACTCTATCGATCGGAAACAATCTTACGACCGATCCTATTGAATCTACTTTTCGAGAAAAATCCAACATTGATCAATCGAGAAATTGATGATCAACAATTAATTGGTTTATATCTTGCATCAGGCCTTGATTTACCCGAATATAATACGTCATGGTTATATTTTCATATACTTTCACTCTATTGGCGTTTAATGGGCAATGCTTCGGAAGCATTAAATTGTCTATTTCAATCACATGTTCTTTCACCAAATCATGTCGAAGATTTAACATATCTATCCATGGCATTGATTATCTATAATAGCCAGAAGAATTTAAATCAAGCGATTTATTTACTCTATGAATCATTAGCTATCAATCCAACAGGTCTTTTACTAACACATTTTACATTAGGCAATGCCATGGGTAAGAAAGGCTATCGAGATTTAGCTGAACAATGGTATCAATCGACATTGAAATTGAAAGCCGATTTCGAACCAGCTAAACAACGTTTACGTGCTATTCAATGCTAGTTTGTCTTTGATTCGATGTGGTTTATTCTCTATCCGTCCACGAAACAAGAGAGCAACACATTAATGAAAGAATTTTTGTTTTTGTTTTTGTATTATCTCGGTTGAACAGTCACTTTTCTCTCTCTGTGTGTGTGTGTGCGATTTACTTTCGTTCTGTTTTTTCTTTCTTTCTTGCGAATCTCAACTATCGAATGAACAATGGAATAAAAACAAATAAGAATTTTGTTTTCTTTTTTTTTAATTTCTAGATTTTTCTTTCATTTCAAACATTCTATCATGGTTCGATGGCCGATCTGTGGTCCGAAGCTATCTTTCTGTTGTACGGTGATTTCCGTTTGGGGCATCGTGCAATTTATGTTCATGGGAATATTTTTCTTTACTGAAGCGGCACCATTATTAGATGATTTCGAAATCGAACCTTATGCAGGCAATGAAGCTGTATTTCAAGCCAACCTTAAGAATGCATATAGTCAACGTGCATATAATTGTTGGATTGCAGCATTTTTCTATGTTGGTTTGTTAGTATTTGCTGGTTCACAATTTCTGACTAATCAAAAACGTTTGGCTGCATCGAACATTCCAACTTCGGCAGCATCACCGTATGGCGGAATGACAACTGAAGAGAATGGATTCAATCGTCAATATGGAATTCAATTTACTGGCGAACAGAACGAATAAATATTTCAATAGAAAACTATTTATTTATGTTCCTTTCTTTCTTTTTTTTTTGATGTTGTATTTGTATGAATGGAAGTCGAGATATGTTTATCTATTGTTGTATTTTGTGTACCTGATTGATAAAATAAATATCCTGTCAGCCCTGGTGGAAATGAAATTTATTTTAGCACAAACCTATACAAACAGCTATAGGTTATGAAATATTATTACGCCGAAGAAGAATCACTTTTTCATTAGTTTGTACCCTTACAGTCGGATGTTCATATTTGACTAAGAATTTTTAGCACTCTTGCTTCTCGGAGCGTGCCAGAAAGGGTTAAAGATAAAACGATAAATATAAATAAGCTCTTTCATTAGTGTCTTAAATTTCCCTCATAAAAATCCTTCATAAGATACATTAAAAAGAAGAAAATGTCCTTCTATATTATTTGAATAGTTTATTACGCATAATAAGTATCTATTAAGTTTTTCTAATCCTATTTTTATGATAAAAATAAAAGAAACAGGATCATTAAGAGAAAGAAAAGAATCATATGAGGTTTCATGATTTAGAATTTGTTCAATGTAAGACTACACTTCCTTTTTCAGACGAAGAAACAGCGAAGGTTCCTGTCGAACACATGTTTTGATATTGCACAGTTATTAATAACCAGACTCCAAATTAACAAACAAAACACTATTTTCAAATCGAAAAAGATTAGTTTCGCTTTTACCAGATGCATAGTAATTCTTTCTAACTAGACATAAAGCAGATTGAAGAAACTATAAGTGAATTTCTTTCAAAATGCATTTCTTTCGATTTTAATCGAATATTATCAAACACAATGAACAATAGTAAGTGTGTCATGATTAGTCAATTGTTTCTCATCAAAAATTTGCAAATTTCTTAAGTGTCAATTGCAATTGATTGTATATATTCAATTACAAATTCAACTCGAGTTCGTTCAACTACAACAATCGAATGTCGTTTTTCTCGTCTAGTTGCATCTCTTCTTCTTGTCGTTTCAATTATTTCCTTGATAATCAATATACGTTCATTAACAACGAACAATAATAATCGATCTCTACCTCAACGAGATAAAGGTCTCGTCATAGGCATGTTTGCATCATCATTGTGTGTAATTATCATCAGTGTTCCATCGGTTGTTGTTCAATGTTTTCTTTGTCATCGCTTATGTATACGAACTATTTGTTTAATCGAAGGTTTTAATTCATTTTTAAATGGTTGTCTAACTATGTATATGCTTGTTGCATTGTCGATTATTCGTTATGCAACAACAGCAAAATCACCGATGTCCATACGTGTACAACGTCGACTTGAGAAGAAGAATTTCTATTTTGTTTTTATTTGCGTTCTATTGAGTTGTATTTGGGCTGTACCACCGACTTTAGGTCGAATGAGTGCTTATGCACCTGAAGGTCTTGGTTTTCATTGTGGTCTCGATTGGTTTGATCGATCTCTATCAGGAAGAATTTATTTTTTTCTTTTATTCATCGGTGTTTTCTTTATTCCAATTATAATTGTCATTTATGTGAATATTTACATACATCGAACAGTTTATCGTTTAACACATTTACAACCGTCCGTTCAACTTGAACTCTATCCAACTGTAACTGAATATGACATGCGACGGCATACATCTGATACATTAAATAATAAAGGATCTCGACGTTTAGCTCGTTTACACGAAGATCGACGATTTGTTCTTGCAACTGGTATCAGTGTTATTATTTATATAATTGCATGGACACCGTATAGCGTTGTGGCATTGGCTCAAGTTTTTGGTGATCAATTATCGATTTACAATCCATGGTTGATGACAACTTGTGCATTATTAGCTAAATTTTCGATGATTACAAATCCGATTATTTATACGACTATTCTCAAAGGTCGACAAGCAGCTAAATCGAAATTACCAATATCAGAAGAGCCATCACGAGACTGCAGCAGATAGCTTTTTGTGTTTATATTTTTTTACAAAAGAAAAAAAACAAGAAAGAACTACGTCGGTAGAAGGAGGATACAGTTGAACAGACAAATGATTAGGAAGATTTTTTGTTTGATTGTTTCGTTGTTGTTGTTGTTTTAGAAGAGGATGATGTTTGACTTTTTTCTTGTTGTCGACGTTGATCTTTGTAATTCGACCATGTATCTGTATAAGGACGAAATAAATTCGATATATATTCTTTTCCTATATCTTGTACTCCTTTAAAGTCGTTTTTTGCATCGCGTTTAGTTTTTTCCCAGCCACCGGCTCGGTCATATTTACCTTTCTGTTCGAGAAATTTATCTTTGCCATGATGGAAATAATAGGCAGTTAATTGAGCTGCACGACGGATAATATACGATTCTGATAAACGACGAATAAGTTCTTCGTTATTGGATAAATAACGCATTAACGGACGCCAAGGCATTACAAAATGAGATTTTTACTTTTTCTAGAACATGAGAATAAAATATTTATTTCAACAGAAAATTGTCAATAAAAACAAAAGAAGTGATTCAAATCACAGTAAAAAAACAACAACAATGAACGTCAAGAATCTTTCAAGTTTCAATATTCGTATCTGCATTATAAAATAAATTATATAGGCGAGATTTTAATGACAATTTTGACAATCTTTTGTACATAATTTTCCTTTGTCGACACGGCATCGACATCCGCCAGATGTATCGCCACGACCACCAGGGCCCCAACGTGGACCACGAGTTGGCCACTAAAACAAAATCATCAAAAATTTAAAAAAAAACAGAAACTTTTAAACGATAGATTTTTCACGAACACAAATTTCCATTTTACATTGAGTACATTGTAGCCAATCACATCCCGATAGCTTTTGAATAATTACGCGACAACCCGGACTAGATCAGACAAAAAGCGTGACCAATCGTATATTCAATGTAGAAACTACTTACCAGTACATAGCTTCTCTTCTTTTAATCATTTCCTAGAGAAAAATAAAAAATAGAACATGTGATTTGTCTGTTTGTTTAGTTCATATCGTGTTACTTCTAAATGCTCCTGATCTTTACGAGCTGTAGCATCGTTCATTGCACGAAGTTTCAAATCTTCTTGAAATTCCAAACCTTAACGAAAATTTTCTCTCAAAGCGATTTCGAATTTAAATTCGATATAAACTTACAATTTTGGCCTTCATGTACTGCTACACAAGTCATGCAAATCCAATGTTTACAACCCTATGAAATAATCGAAAATCAAAATTAAGAAATACGTAAAAACATCTTCGAATAATCTACATCACAATAGACAATATTATTTCCTTGAAGTTGTTCAATAAACCACCATTGTCCGCAATCAGGTGTTATACAATGAAATGTTTTATGTCGACTTTCAGCCCATCGTACACCAATTTCATTTAATTTATCTACTAATCTCTGATCTCGTTTCATATCTTTAACAATCTACAGAAGACAAAAAACAAATCTTCGAGTTTTTTCAAATACGATTGTTCACTTACGCCACGTAGTTCTCTTTCGCTAATAATCGTCGTACAATCATCATGTGGACATTTTAATAATGGTTCGGTACTTGTTTCAATCATTTGTATGATGCAACGTTTGCACATTGGATGTAGACAATGATGAAAGAGAACACCTTTATTCTTGACTACATATTCAAAACAGATAATACATTCGAATTCTTCGTTATTTTTGTAATAAGCTGATTGAGCTTGTGCACGTAGATCATCTTGGAATGCTTTCGAATCTTCTTGATAGCGTAGCAATTGTTTTTCTTGTTCGTGTACGAAATTTAAATATTCAATATTTGTCATATAAACACTTCCACAACCGTTACAATGGCTCGCAGAATCATTATTCGCATTGTGATGTGAACAGATCACACAGTACCAATTTGGTGGCTAAAAATTTTGTTAATAAAAATCGATTATTTTCTTTTTCTTTTCTCACTGGTTGAGTTGTAGTAGAAGTGAAATTCGTTGATTCAGTTGTTGGTACTGGCGGTTTTGGTTTTGGTTCTACGCTTGCTGTTTCTTCAGGCAACTAGACAAACAAAATGAATTCATTGCTTTGTCTTTTAAATTTATTACCGAAGAAAACTTCGAATCTTTCATGGCTTGATTGAGTAAATCTTGTCGAAGGCGTCGACATGTTTTACATGATTTTCGTGCTGATGGGTTATACACATGACAATCGACACATTCCCAATAAGCTGACTAAAACAAACGTTTTTCTAAACTGAAATTTTCAATAAAACAAACTTTTACCACAGGTTTGACTGTTGATTCACTTTTATTCTAGAGAAAAACAAAGTTCAAATATTTCATGAGTTCATTCAAGATAGGCCTGTTTTTGTTTCTTACATTTTCAATCGATGATGTTGCCATATTTTATTCAAGAAAAAAGGTAGATTTATTAATCTAGAATATTTGAGTATGCTCGAGTATAAAAATAACAAAATCCATAAACAAAAACTGTTAATTATCACAAAAACTAGACTTATGTTTGTTTCACCGAATGAAAAGAAAAACCATTAGTTATTTACAAAACTATCACATTTAGAGTTTCTTCGGATGCGTCAATAAAAATAAAACAAAAATCGATTGAGAACCAACTTTTAAATCTTTCATTGACGAATCATCATGAGCTAAAGCACCATTAACGAAAAAGTATTGACTCGGTGGTAATTGTTGATAAGCTAATTCGAACTGTGAAAAACAAAAAACAACGAATTTAAAATCGAAAGATAACTTGTTTTACATACAGCTGCACGTAGTTCACGAACGGTTGTTGATTGATAGACATCAACGGATATTTTCGGATCAGATTCATCACTATTATATTCATTACCATCAATTTGAACTTGAACTCTATGGATTAGAAATCAAATTGATAAGATACAAATAAGATTTTCATTATTAATTACGTGAATTTTTTGTCGTTTTCCTTTTTTTTCAATGTTTTAACTTCGATTTGAACTCCTTGTTGACATAATAATGTTGCAATGCGAGCTGCATCATTTGCATTACCATTGGTAATGAATTTACCCAAACTATGAGTGTTATGTAAAAGTTCTAATTAAATAAAAAGAAAATCAACAATTCATTTTTTTCAATGTCGCCCTTTTACCTGTTGGAGGTACGATAGCTGGTTCAAGTTTTGGACGTGTATTAGTAGTTGGATTGACTTTGGGAGGAGCAGGAGCAGGCGCAGGAGTCTCAGCCAAATTGTTCTCTGAATAAACATGTGGTATATTGAACTTTGAACGAGCCAAGTTTGGTTCAGAGTTTGAAGAATTCAAGTGCGAAGAAGTTTCTCGAGGTTGCCTTGAGGGTTGACGTTCTTCAAAAATATTACGGTATGGCTTGTTACGGAGAGGTGCTAGTGATTCCAAGAAATCTGGAAATAGAGGAATCCCGCCATCCTCACCATTCTCATCTTTTTCGTCATTATCATCCGAATTATCACTGTTAGTTGATTCGTCGTTTGAACTAATTTCAATGGGTGAATCATTTGATTGGTTTATAATTGCGATTTCTTTAAAAGCTTTACGTAATTCTTTATGAAAATTCTTTCGCATGGCAT
>ERZ778020.2827-NODE-2827-length-12022-cov-3.665915_pt1 | contig 12022 bp, 10 predicted proteins | sample MGYA00375750_ERZ778020 | MGnify/ENA primary metagenome ERZ778020 (study PRJEB29350, sample SAMN05389818) | bioreactor metagenome | isolation source: Ammonium sulfate bioreactor | place: South Africa: University of Cape Town | collected 2014-03-17 ...
ACTTCAAATCGAAAATACATAATTCAACTATGTCGGCAAGCAATTTCATTTACCTCGGTGCACCTGCTTCTTTTATTGTTTTTTCTCTTTCTTCATCAGGCAAATCAATAAGACGATATTCATAATTAGCACTGAATGGTATAACAGTCGCACCGGGATCGTGTTCATCGATCCATTGTTTAACTTTACCTAACCATTTATTTTTCTTTTTTATATAATCTTCTTCAGCCATATTCAATAGATAGACCATTGGCTTCGATGTATTAAATAAATGTTTATTTAAAACTTCGATTTCTTTTTCATTCCAGTCATGAAATCGAACGCCACCTTTTTCTTCGCTTAAAATATGTAGAACTTTATTGATTGTCTCATAATCGATCTTTAATGTTTTATCATTTCCACGGACGACTTTTTTTTCTAAATCTTCGAAGACTTTTTTACACAATTCAAGATCTTTCAAACGTAATTCATCGTGAATGATTTCAATATCACGAATAGGATCGACATTTCCTTCGACATGAGCAATGTCAGCTTCGTCAAATATACGAACCATATGAAATATACCATCACAAGCTTTTATATGCGAAAGAAAAGCATTGCCGAGACCTGATATCATATTCAAATAAAAAACTAAACAAGATATCAATTCGATTTCTTCTTACCTTGTCCTTCGCTTGCACCTTTGACTAAACCAGCAATGTCAACAACCTAAATTCAAATCATGAAAATAAACCTATTGCCTTCGATACAAATACGAATTGAATTACATTGAGATATGCAGGTTGTTTGCTACAAAAAAAATCAATATTTTAAATAGAAAATCTATCAATTCAAATACCTTAATGGCTCGTAATGTTGGCATAAGAAATCAAAACGTGCATCAGGAACTGGTACACGACCTAACAAGAATATTATTGATTTGGTTACTGAATTTCTTGAATTGATTTGTTCTTACTTTCATTTGGATTGATCGTACAAAATGGAAAATTTTCAGCAGGTACACTTGATTTTGTTAAAATATTAAAGAATGTCGATTTTCTATTAAAGAACAAGAAAAAAACAAGTTAAATTAGAAAGGATATTGTCATTCGAAACAAACCCAGCATTTGGTAAACCGACAATGCCCATTTTAAGATTTGTACCAACTCGACCAATGAGTGGTTTTGGTTTTGCTTCTTCTTTCTTTTTGGGTGGCATAATTTCCTATTGATTTTCAATTCGTATCTGAAAAACAAAACATTTTTCTTTTATTTAACTTCTAAAATACGAATAAATAAATAAGGCCGATTAATCGGAATGTTGACTAAAAACAATGAGATTAAATTTTACTCAATGTAGATGTTGCAATAGTTGTCGTAGATGGTTTTGCTGGATTGATATTGTCATCAGAAATATGAAAGAAAACTAACATAATACATATTGCCATGAGAAGATGTGCGAAAAGAACGATTAACATCGAAAGAGTATTGAAACGTTTTTGATCGGAACTGATTGTTGGCCAAAAAGTGACAATTAAAACACTGCCACTGATAATCGATGCGATGATGGTGAGAAACCATTGAAGCCAAACTATTGAAATCATCCAGAGAAGAGACACTGGGATGAAAATAGTTAAACTGTAACCGTAGATGCAGAGCAATTCAATGAATGTATATTCAACACGTTTTAAATGCCAACGAAAGAAAAAATAGATTATTGTTGGCATCAACCACCAGTAGAGATAGATCAACTAGAATTAGAAATACAGAATTCTTATTCGTATACCAATGAAATCAACAACGAAAAAAAATACACATACTATTGCTGATAAAGTTATCTTAGAAAAATCGATTTGAAAATCTGCATTTGGCGTATGAAAATACGTGATAATATTACCGCTAATAGCTACTGTTACAATAAATGTTACACACACCCAAAATGGTCCGTATAAATCAGGATTATGACGAATATTTGAATTGAAATAGGATTTATTTGGTCGTGGTGTTACTGAACTAACTAAACGTTCGAGAATTTGTTGTGTATCAATTTGAAAATACTGTTGATAATATTCAATTTGCCAGATATGTAATTGTTCGTTTTTTGTACTATTTGCTGTTGCTGGTAGTGGAAGAGATGATTGTTCAGAATTCGATGGATTATATCCATAAGATCGTTCGGAATTTGTTGGATTTTCTATAGCAACATCATCTTCAGGATCAACGGCTGAATCAGGAAATGTTGTAAACAAATGTGTTTGACCTGAACTGTTCGTCGATGTTGTACTCGTTAGGAAGCCATCATTGGAAAACATCATTCTTACGAAATACAAATGCAGATATGTATTCCAATCCAAGGATGCGTATCTGTTTCTATTCTCTGTCTGATATATTATTGGGCAAAACAATCCAATTATAGGTTGAGCATACACTAGCGACATTAGCTAGTATATATTATGGACTTAGAAACGAAAAAAAAATACAGATGATGATTAATTTTCATTTATTCTAATAAGTTTATTGTGCTATTATAAAATATTTTCTAGTGCGTGTTTCTTTTTTGTTGATAATTGAAGACAATAACTTAAGCACTCATTTTATTGCTTTCAACTTTGCTGTAGGTTATGAAGACGCAATCGAGATCGAGAGATAGACACTCTCGCCCTCAAATCATTTCGTTTTATTGTCACGCAAAAAAGGAATAGACATTTGAAAATAAATAACTAACAGATCAGAAGGAAATTTCATTTCAACAAACTATGCAAACATCATCGGGCACAAGTACCGATCACTTAAAAGTTCCAGCAAATCAAACTTTCAATCGATCGAGAACTTCTTCTAGCATATCAATTACTGAAAATCCTAATGAACTTCAAGAACACAAACGTTCCAATCTGCGACTTTCACCTTCGACAAACAGTATTCTCAAACAATCGAGTTCGTCTCCTCGACGTTTATCTGCATCGTCTCATTTAAGTGTTCACTATACACCTGAGATACAAAAGAATGACGAAAATCTCAACATTGAAACGGTAGATTCACTACCAATTACGAATAAAAAATATAAAAATCACCGTTATTATTCTCTTAAAATGCCAACACACTATGGAATTCGAGAGTTTCTACACAAATCATCTGTATCACCTTCACTTTTACTCAAAAGGTACAGAATTGTTCGTCTTACTTTCGCAAATTAATTAGACGAGATTATTTGTCTCTGATTTATTCGAAAGAAAAAGAGTAGAAGGCCTTTTGAAAACGTCAGATCACTATCAATTTTCACTTGATATGACGAAAACACTTTTTTTTTCAAAATTCCAACCGTTTTCCACAAGATTCATATCCAAATGAAATAGACATATTCATGAAAAAACAAAATTGACAAGCCCAAAAAACATTTTATCTTAATTTTTTCTGACACCTCAAGCGTACAAAATGCAATATGTATAGAAAAATATCGAAACACATTTTCTCGTTTACTAATTTAATACAGGTAGATATACACGTCGAAAAAACGAAATAACAATAGAACGAAAAAAATTTTGAAGGCTTAGATGAGAGAAAAAAGTACGAATACATATTGGTAATAGCATAATTAGCGAGTAAAGCAAAAAAAATATATGAACTTGAGAAATGCAGATGAAAAGCAAATTATTCAAAGGACCATTTCTATTGAAATTTCGTAACCATAAAAGGTAGATATAGTTAAATCAATGGCAATCGAGAAATTTTTCTAATCGTTTAAATGCATTTTTCGTTTGATTTATTTAGAAGTAATGATGAAGATGCAGATGCATATAAAATCTTTAGTATACTCTATGGTCTCGGTATGTTTTTCGATGATTTGCACGATTCAAAACAGAATTCTCTTGATTTTTTTTGCACTAGTTATTTTCATCGGTGGTGTAGCTTTTTCTATTTCTCATGCAATTATTCCGACGGAAGAAGCCGAACATATCAAACATCTAGCTGAAGTAAATTTAATGGAAAATAATTGTTTTTCTTTTCGATTTTCTTGCTTATATAGATTTATTTTACTTATCTCTATTGGGTATCGATTTGTTGGATTATATTTTGTATAATCGATATAGTTCGTCATCGACGAAAGTTAAACATCAATAAAAGTACATTAGTTCGATTGAATTCGAACAATTTCCCATTAAGTGGCGGAAATGTTCGTGTGCCAGGCAATAAAACAGTTGCACAATCACGATATGAACGTGTACCAATTGTTTCAAATTTAAGTACACCTCATTTTAATTTGCAATTATTCGATGATTCCGATGGATTTCCATCTGAAGATAATGTGAATGAGATTGCCAACGAACGACGTGCATTAAATCTTCCAAAACAACCGCTAAATAATGATATCGATGACGACGACGAAGAAGATGATGATGATGATGATGATGACATCGGACATAGTAGTAATCTCGGTCGTTCACGATATCGATCTCAGTCATTAGATGATCTATCTGAAAAAACAGGTAGTCAAGTGAGAAAACGTTCGGTTGCCGCACGTGATGTGACAACACGACGGCGGGCTCTCGATCCTGGCGATGTACATAATTTGAGAAGCTATGTTCGTCATAGAAAAGATAGTATTGTACAACGAGTCATAGGTTATAATTATGATGATCATTCGACAGCTGGTGGTTTGTATATTCGAGTGGGAATCGGAAGTAAATATTGAGAAAGAAATTTGTAAAAAAAAAAACTCGTTTTGATGTTCATCTTTCGTCTAGTTTTTTGTCTTGGAACAGTTATTCATTCAGGTTTATCGATATTAAGTAATCTCGAACATTTGGCGTGTACAAGATGGACGGCTGTTGTCGATGATTTTTCGAGATTATTATTTAGTTTTATTCAATTTTTCTTTATCTTCAAACATTCGAATGTATGTAAAACAAAAGATTTCGAATTATTCACCATTGAATTCTCTGTTTTTTTTTCAAAAGTTGATTATTCGTGCACATGAAAGTCTCGCTCGATTAGCTGTTATGCATATCGTCGTTACAAATCTTTGTGTTTGGTAAGACTTTGAAGAAAACGAAATCATTCAACTTTTTTTTTCTCAAGGTTTCGAATGGTTGTTATTGAAACAAAATCTCAAATCATTGAATCGGCTGGTCATGAAACAGGCGGCACATCATTTTCCAGCGAGAGCGTTCCATCAAATAGTAAATTCACATATTTCTCTATGTTATACTTTGAAATAAACTGTTTGACAATTCAGTGAGCTATTCCATGCTGCAAAAATACCGTACACAAATTCATTCACTTGAGTGTCTTCAATCAATGGGCGACGCTGAACTTTTATCATCGTTTATCAACGAAGGTTACATGAGAATGAAACCATTGCTCTATCCATGCACAATCGAATTCAGTCTCATGTGTTTAACTGTAAATATCTGACAGATTAATTCTTGAAAAGACTATTTCATTTGTTTTGTTCTTCAGCTTTTTTATCTTATTTGGGAAAATATTGGCAAAACATTTGCTTATAAAATGTCGGATAAAGCTTCAACAAAAAATGTATTCATGGTTAATTGTCATGCGTCGATCAAAGGTCTTTTTGCTGGTATGATTATCTTTTCCAGTACAGTCATATCGATTATTCTCTACGCTCTATTTCGAAATAAAATTGACGAAGATATGCATCATATGCCAGCATCATCACTACATTCCGAATCATTATCACATCATAAAATTTACTCTCGAGCTAGTTATTATCCGGTAACGCCAGCATATCAATATAATTTTCTCATTCCAACAACAACCATACCGCCTCATACAACGATTCGTTTGATGCCGAAAACTCCGAAGAAGATTTTATATAGTATTGCTATTGTTGAAATAGTCAATTTTTGTTTACTATGCATATCATTATTGGCAACGATATGGGCTCTAGTGAAAATACGAAAACTACAATACAAACGAACGACAACACGTAAGAAAATTGAACAAAAATCTTCTCGGAATTTGTTTTTTTTTCGTCTAAGGTTTCGATGATGTTTTAATTATTTTTTCATTAACTGGAACATATTTATATTCAATATTCAGTGCATTTGCATTGTTAAATAATAAAAATCAATCGACTTGGATTGCCTATTTAAAAATTGTTATTGTCGTTCTCGAGTTCATCGAAGGTACTATTCACGCATTTTTCATTCTCGTTGCCATTCGTAAACGTTTACATCGAGCTAATAATCATCAGTATCCAGCTCGTGAAATCATTACACTATTGATTATGTTAGATCTTAGTCTTTGGTTCGAAGCAACGACAACAACAACGAAACATGAAGCGAATCCATTTCAGTTAGCTTTCTATCATGTTATACCTTGGTCGATCATTGCTGCTATTGCGACGCCATTGCAGATTTTCTTTCGATTTCATGCATCGGTTTGCTTGTCACATGTTTGGGAAAACATGTATATTTTACCAGCTTATGAACAAATTGCTATGCATGGTTTATAATTGTTTTCTTTTCCCTTTGATCTCTGATTTTGTCCTTGAAGAAATAGAAGAAAATTTTCTATCTTTCGTTGGAGATGTTCTCCCAGCGCAAATTTATTTTTGTTCTTTATACATAAAGGTTTAACGACAGTGGCGGACTAAAAAATTCATTCAAAACAGGAGAAAGAAGAAATCGCTCCTACACATATATTTTTTATCATATACTTTCTTTTACTTTATATATACGTATGTAGACGATGTTTTTTTTTATCATTTCTTTTCATTTGAAAGAAGTAGACACTACGTTTTATACATATCCATGGCAGAAAACATCAATCAAAATTTCGATCATGAATGTCCGGTCTGTAAGGACAATGAACCTGAGAGGTTAACTTTATTTGCTTGTCCACATTCAACAAACTTTTGTGAACAATGTATTAAACATATACTTAAGGATGGTAAAACAAGATGGATATGTCCGTTATGTCGAGAACGTCTACCTGTAGAAGAATATGTAAGTCAATAAAGTAAAACATGCGTTACGTTTGAAAACTTTTTACATTTATAGTTGGCAAAAACCAATCAATCGCATTTAAAACCTCATGAAGCATCATTAAAAGTAACTCCAGATACTCCAGGTTTACTTCAAATTGTCTCCGATTGTTGTGCTATTGCGTTATTGGGTAGTTTAATTATTTATCCTATATTCATGAAGAATTAAATTATTTTATTTAAAAATTTATGTTTATGCTCGACAATCAATTTATTATTTTATGATAATGTTTTTTTTCCAAATTTTCATAATTTTTTGTTTTTAAAAATAAAAAAACACAGCTGATAATATCAAGGTTTAACCACGAAACGAAATAAGCCTTTTGAAATTCTTTCTTACTGTTAAATTATCGAGGAGGATAACTACGATAGATGGTGTAATTATTCAGTGATCAGAAAATCTGTTCAGCGAATATCATCAGCAGTCGAAATATAGAAAAAAAACAGAATATCACAGATCTGTTTATTTATTTTAATGATGCCTATTTTTTTTTGTGAACTCATACTTACAGTTCAAGTAAAAGTTTTTATAATAACTCGATTAAACAACCGAAGTTTTGTTCTTGTTATTCAAGGAGAAATCGTTGAATAATCTTTAATTAAATAAGTTTGATTAATAAGTAGTATGAAGAGTCTGCTCTTGAGCACGTTTGTTCTCATTGAATCTTTGTTAGGAATGACACCGGCATAAAAAAAAACAAGAGAAAATCTTGGCAGGAGTTTTCAGTCCAACAATTTCCGTTCAACCATCTAACTCTTACTATTCCTACAAACTAAGATCAATGCAACGATAGTCAGTTCTATTTTATTCTTCAATAATCTCTTTTTTTCTCTTTGGTGTTAAATCTTAACTTAGATGTTTGCCCTGATATTTTCTACTTTACAGTAAGTCCGTTTTAGATCGTAACTATTTTATTTAGACAAGTGATATTATTGCTTCTAACTAAATGAAAAAAAAAACGTTTAAATATAGCTTATAATTCTTCTTTCATAATCTTTTTTTATTGTGTACTCAGAATGTGTTACAACAAAAATCATTTCTGATTATCCTATACGGAACTAAAGGTCATACTAAACTCTCTCTCTCTCTCAATATATATTTTTTTGATTTACCTGTTTGTTCTTCCAGAAAATAGCTAATAAATAAATGTCTCGTCTCTAGCCATTTAGTTTGTCGATTGCGTGAGTACGAGAATGCGCGACAATTCAATAGAATTTTTATTAGATAATAGAATACAATAAATAATATCGAAATTTGATTAGTCTATATTAAGAGGATAAAATTTTTTTTTTTCTTATTTGATTTTGAAAGAAAAACAACTGAGTAAAGTGATGATAAGGTATAGAATATCTTTTGTCATTCTCTTTAATTAATGAGGACTCTTTAGATGTTCTAATTTGACTAATTAAAATAGTTAAATCAAATTTTTAATAAGAAAAAACAATCAATAATAAAAGAAAAACTTCAAATTTGTTTCAATTCGAATGATTCACAAATTAATCTAATTTTCCGCTCATTCACAGTTAGATATTTGATGTATGCTTTTTTTTTGAAAAGAACATGGTAATCTATTTCAAGATAGTTCATTATTATAATATTCTTTGACCAAGAAAAAAGTCCCCGTACAATAGAATAGTTTTTGCTTTTCTTTTATCGACAATAATATTCACTCAATCATAACGAAGTTAATCTTGAATAATCCATCTTTCAGACTATATGACAGGGACAGTCTGCTATCTTCGTTCGATATGTTAACACCAGAAATCCATTAGTTAAATGAAGATAGAATCTCGTTTGAATTTTTCTTCTTGTCGTCATAGGATCTGTTTTTGATTAATAAGACAATTGAAGGTCAGTTAATAATTAGGTACAGATAAGAATTTTATACATGTTTTGATTTCGATATTTCTTTTTTGATAACATTTAAAAGATCAAACGTAATCTTGTCGAATATCGACAACTGACTTCTAACGAACTATGAAAAAATAAATCTACTATATGAGTCGTCGTTGTCTAATACAGGCATTTGTCTCAATAGAAAAAAACCCCTGAAACACCAATGATTAAGACTGACATTAAGAAATTAAAGGAAAAAAAACAGAAAAAAAGAGCCCGAAGTTGTTGCCGTCGATCAAAATTGTTTTTTATTCTAGAAAAATGAAAGAAATCGACGAATATAAAAAATCAATTGAGTTCATCACCTGCTGATAATATATAAATCTTGCTGAGTTTGATTTTAAACTCGAGGAAAAGAGAGAGAACGAGAGCGAGAGGGAGTGTGGAAGAAAAATACTCGACACAAAATATGAGTTCGATTATTGAATGTTAGAATGTCGATAATCAGATTTCAACGAAAAGAAAATGAATGCCATTGAGATAATGTGTGTCTAACAGATAGAAAATGTTTAGGTATGTATGAAAACAAAACCTAGATTCATTTTATGCTTTTCGTTGAATTGATTTCTATCTTATTTACTCATTTTCTCTCAGGCATTTTTTTGTTTTTTCTTCTTATATATATATATATATATATATATGGGTGTGTGTTTTTTTTCTATCTTTTTTTCTCTGGTCGTTTTACGTTGTTGATAATTGCCGAAGAATCGTACTAATATATGTTGTAAAAAAAACTGTATAGACATATAAACAAACGATGGTAAAAATGGGCGGAAAATAAAGATAACAATATATACATATATATATGTCTCGAAGGAAAAGAAGCGCAAGGAAAAAAAACGGCAACGATTATATTGGATATTCGAAGAGTTTTCTTAACGAGTTTTTTATGAAACTTATTGTTGTTTTTTGATTTTGTTCTCTTCTAGATGATCAAATGATGATCATTTGATAAACAAAGATTATCTGCCAATCGAAATCTGCTAAGATAATTATCATGAAAAAGATTCGTAAATACTTCAATCCGGCAACAACGGGTGATAGTAATTATACAAAATCATTGTCGAATTCGTCGAGCAATTCGATGGGCGTGCATTCAATGTAAGTTGTCATTTACACAACCTAATGATTTCTTAGTGACGAGAGAGTTTGTTGAGCGTTGTTGCTTGATGAATTGGTTGACACATGTTTTGACGTTACTTGATGACAACAATTGAGTGGAAGGACAAACTGTCGTTTCATATGGAAAGAATGCTGTTAGATTTTTTTTGATAAATATTACAGATTTTCCTCTTCGGTTATTTTTTTTATAAATCAAGGATAGACCAGGTAATTACAAATCGATCGTATAGAAATACATATGGTACAGATGGTTCGATTTAAAATCGATTCTTTTTTTTTGTCAACATCACGCTGCCGGAACTAACTGTTGTTGTTTCTGATCTTTCAGTAACAAGCTCTATTATGATGTTCTGCCAAAGGGCAATAAAAACTTGTCAGAGAACCGTTTTTTTTTATATTTTTTGATTTCTCTTCGGGATTTTTTCCTACTGTAGTTTAATATATTATTGATTAGTAACAATTGTCCGTTTAGTATCTTTAGTAGACATTATAAAATAATATTCGGTGAAAGTTCGAAAAGTAAGATAAATCTCAAGATAAGCTCGTAAAAAAATGTCATATCATTCGGTGAAATACTTCCTTTTTTCGCCCTTCATAGAGAAATCTAGAATAGATCTGTTATTTAAATCTTTATACATGACGCAGACAACGTATTTGCGTAGGAGTCCATATGTATTTGTTGTTTTCCGCGTGTTTTTTTAAAAACATCGTTTTTATCTGTAGTACGCATAGATGAAAGACAAAAAAAATAAAGACTCTCCCATCATTTTATGGCATTTTGCAACTAATCGCTGTTACTGACATTTGACAATGAAGTTGATCGTCACTCATCTATTGTACTAACATTTATCGTTCTTGGTTATATCGTCTATTATTTCAATCTAAAGATTTTCTTCTTATTGTGCCTGTCTGTCTTTCTTTTTTTTGGTTTTTGCTTGGCTTGCCAATCTCAAGGGAAGTAAATAGTCGAGTGTGCAACACGAACATACAGTTGACTCGTTCGTTTGATTAACTAATTTTTAACTTAGCTTTCTATTCTCATGATATTTTGATTACATATCCTAATTTTGTTCATTCTCTCCAATTGAATCAATAAATCTATTTATATCGATCGATTTGGCTTGTAATCATGTATCGAACAAACTATTCTGTTGAAGTAAAACAACCTAATCTTTGGATTATGTAGGTAGACAAATTTATTGCACGAAGATCCCCTCCTGTCTGTATTTCAATTCAGCATGAATATATTATAATACAAACAGATTAATCCTCCGTTTTCAGTTTCAACATCGGAAGAAGATTAACAATAATTATTAGCCATTCTATTCCAATAGATTTCTTGACGAAACGAAGTTTTTCCTTTCTTCTTCTTCTTCTTTTTTATGTTTTATTTGACTTTTTTCTTTCTTTTTCGTCGATAAGTACATAGCTGTATAAATTCTTTATCGAAATCAACAACTGATATCAAGCAATAGAAATTCTTTATATAGAATAAAAATGTCCGTTTTTCTTTTATTGACACCAAAAAAAAAATTTTTGTGTTTAATCTAACTCATAAAATGCCCATGATTTGCCTATTATTTAGGTGATTATTGCTGTTAGTATATCTTATTTGACTTGAAGTTTTACATCTCTCTGGATGTATATATATCCGCCGATTTATCGATATATTCAGTCTTTCTCTCGGCTTTTTTTTTCTTCTCTTTCTTCACTCATTCTTCATCTTAGTTGTATAATGCCGATTCGAATGAAAGAGGGACAACAGAAGCAAAGCACGCACTATGCACATCGTTCTCGTTTTCCTTCTTCTTCGTTTTTTTTTCTTATCTCGCTATCACGCATAATAATGTGCGGCATGCGTGTATATACTCCTATCGACGGCCATAATCATAGTTCCATTTTTTGTCAGTTTTCTTTCGATTTACTACTTTTTTTTTCTTTCTTTCTCTCTCTCTCTTTCCTTTCTTGATGACTATTGAACGACAAATATGTATATCGATTTTATGAATGAGAATTTTT
>ERZ778020.2828-NODE-2828-length-12018-cov-3.834657_pt1 | contig 12018 bp, 9 predicted proteins | sample MGYA00375750_ERZ778020 | MGnify/ENA primary metagenome ERZ778020 (study PRJEB29350, sample SAMN05389818) | bioreactor metagenome | isolation source: Ammonium sulfate bioreactor | place: South Africa: University of Cape Town | collected 2014-03-17 ...
GATGAAGCTCTAGATTATCATCAACGAGCACTTAAAATGAAAGAGAAGTTTTATCCATCTGATCATGTTGATATTGCTAGTAGTCTCAACAACATTGGTATTATTCTCGATATTCAAGGAAAGTACGATGAAGCTCTAGATTATCATCAACGTGCAGTTAAAATGAGAGAGAAGTTCTATTTATCTGGTCATGTCAGTATTGCCCACAGTTTATTAAATATCGGTGATTGTTATGCACATCAGAATCAGAATAAGAGAGCGTTGGATTTTTATGAGCGAGCGTTGATTATCTATGAAAAATTTCTTCCTAGTGAACATCCATTACGACTTCGTGCTGAGAAAAGAATTTGTGGTAGATCATGAAATCTTTTGTAGTTATTTAGTGAATATTTATATAATAAAATGATAATTTTACAAGAATATTTGTTTGATTATAAAGAAAAGATAAGTTAATTAAACTACTTAAATGATTGTCTAGTGTCACAGTAGTGGAGGATGACAGCTAAAGAAACGGTACCATTGAGATAGAGCCGATATCATGAAAAAGAAAAAATCATTTTATTGTTAAGAATACGAATTGGATAAAAATGTCTGATACAACTATTCTCAGCCCAATAATGGAATGGAAAGTCATTTGAATATTTTATATGATGTCACTGAAATTGAAAACAAGATATTCGTTTTCTATAATGTTTAAGAGTCTTTCGAAATTCTTGTTTATATAATTTCGATGGTGAAACAAAAATAACGAATGTTAACATTGGTGGAATAAACGAAATTAAATAACCGATTAAATAAATCCATGAATTTCTCTTCGATTGTATACAACCAGCAACAAATGAAATAATCAATCGTGGTAAAGATAAAACAATAAGAATAAATGGTGCAATTAATAAATGACGATGCTGTTGAATTTGTTCGACAAATATTTCATAATACGTTTGATCATGTTGAACAGCTTGTCGTCGTTTAGTTGCTAGAAAAATAATGATCACTGCTGAAATAATATTCATTAAAAAAGGAATTAAAAAATGAAACATATGAACAATTTGATTGAAATACGAAAGTTGAGACGGATAGGAAACAATACACCATATTCGTTTATATTCATCATTACTATCATCATCGACCAATCGACGATGAATAACATTGTATACTGTCGAACTACTTGTCATAATAATAAGAAGAGTAATAATATATTTCGCCATTTGTTTACTTTGTTTTTTATTAAATTTTGTTCCTTTAATAATATTAAATGCTCGTTCGATAGCTATGCAGCCATTTAACCATCGATCTAAATTCAAGAAAACTTGAAGCAAATAATCCAGTGAATAACATTGAATATTCAGAAATGTTCGATTAGTTACAATTGACATTTGTGCAGAGAGTAAAATCGAAAATTTCAGTACTAACATAATCGAAGTGAAAAATGTGGTTATTGTCGATCCTAATAAATAATATCCACAACCTACTTGACGTGTTTCTTTACTTTGAAAAGCAAGAAATGATAAAATACTATTAATAAAACCGATTGCAACCATAAGTACAATCAGTGATAGACTTGTTCGTATGATTAAAGGTTGAAAAAGAAGAGATCGATGTGGTAGAATATGTGAACCGATGATTCCATCTAAAGACAAATCGAATAAACTCGAACTGAATTGACACAATGAACCATAGAAACATTCTCGACAAACACATCGAAATGTTTTCGGACAATGAACATCATCTTGTAAACATTGACCATCATTTTGACAACTGCTCAATTGAAAACAATTCTGTACAAGTGACGAATTAAATTCGAAACAATTAGCAATTCGTTGAGGACCGAAATCATTGCATAAACAAAAATGATCTCGATCATAAAAACATGAAATCTGTTTTTGACAAGGTATATGATAATATTTAATTCGTCGAATGAGATGATCATTAACAATTGTCTCATTCAGATATTCACTGAAATCTCCACAACGATCAAGCGGTGTTAGTAACTTTCGAATGGTTTTTGTTCGATTGTAATCTTTTTGAACATCAATTAAATAATACACTTTATCAGATAACTCAGTAAAAACGATGTGAAATGGTCGTGACCAATGGATGGTAATCTCGTTTTGATATAAAGGAATCGATTGAAATGTTGAACCGTTTCGAACTGGAGCATAATGTTTTACTTCAATGAAATGAACTAACATTGTTTCCGAAAGTTGAATATTTCTATCAAATGAAACCATAATTTTCGTATCTTCAAGTTCACATCGATCACCACTAAAACCTTTCGAACAAATACAGAAAAATTCCTCATCTGTAATAATACATTGACCATTATTTAAACAGGGTGATGATTGACAAATCGTATTTCGAAGATAACAACGAGGACCCCATCGATCCAATGGACAAATACAAATCGATCGACCATTAGTTTCGATTCCAGCACAGAATTCATTCGATGAACATGTGCAATTATACATAATCGAACAGTCTTTGCCATGCCATCCTGAATGACACCGACAAAATGTCGAATCATTATCGTCCGTTAAACTTTCGGCATACGTCATACATTGACCATGAACACATTGCAGATCTACTGGACAATTGACAATAGTCATTTTTGTTGATGGATCATTACGTGGAATTGTGAGAACATAAGAAATACGGTGAACAGGTAGAAAAGAAAATTTCAATGGAATAAACAAACTTGCTCGATAGTCTAATTTCAATTTCTCATAAATATCAATATGAATCGAATAAGTTCGATTCGATTGTTTCGGACGAGTTGAATAAGTTAAATAGAAATTAAATTTCGTTTGACAATGTTTTATGTAAATATAAGTAAATTGTTTGACTGAATGAACAATTCGTTGGCTACTATTATCGATTAATTGAATAACTAAAGAAAATAATGTTCGACGAGCATCGGAATAAGTTTGAAATTGAAGAGTCAAAGAAACACGTTGATTTTGATATTGACAGTAATCGCCATAGTAACTCTCAGGACAAAGACAAACGATTCGATTTTGATCAAGCCAAAGTTGAAGAGGATAACCACGATGACATAGGAAATTATATTCAAATGTTTTATTTTCAAAAACTGGGTCTGGTCTTCGTTCTTCATCGATTATTGATTGAATTCCTGTTTGATTGAGAGAAAAATAACCTAATTCTGTTTTTTGATAATCACCAGGACGTGAACAAAAATATTTAGCAAAATCCGAACCATTTAATTGACTCGTACTTGAACAAAACCATCGGTCATTTTGACAGAATAAACTCGAATTTTGATCGATACAATTCGTCTGACAAATCATCGATGGTCGAACACAATGTTCATTATTCTCAAAATCACAATAGAAACTGTCTACATTCCATTTATAACCGGTCAAACGATGACATCGACTGGGTTCATCAATTGCACCAAGACAATCGATTTCACCATCGTTTACTTTGTCTAATGATAAACATATGAATTCAAATGTTTGTCGTTTTACACAAACATGATGATTCAACGGGCAATTGATTATTGGATATTCATCACATCCTATTTCATCAGCACCATCTAAACAATTCCAAAAACGATTGCAACGTGTATATGTATTATTACATTGCCAATAGTCACATTCCGTTTCATCTGAATAATAAGTTTCATTATTAATAAGAATCGGTAATAATTCTTGAAAATTATCGCAAATCGTTGGAAATAAGATCGTATTTTGGATATAATGTTGTTTAGCAAATGCATGACAAGCATTTAAATTATTTGGATCGCATAGAATCGATGTTTCATCTTCACAAAGTTGTTCAGCATTATTATACGGGCAATCACAAATTTGATCACCGAATCGATTCAATGAAATACATTTGCCATTTATTGGACATTTAAAAAGAAAATTCGATTCAATTGGTGAACAATTTTCATTGATTAATCGACAATCTTCATCATCACCAAGATAACAATCGAGAATTCCATCGCAAAGACGATTCATCGATAGACATTTCGTTGAATTTTGACATTGATATGCATGCAAACTATTGCATAGATGTCGATCATCAGAAATAATCGTATTACAAATTTGAAAGGACTTTTGAATCATATCGAGATGTCGTTGAAGTGTTTTTATATCTCGTCCACGAAATGGGAAATCAATGAAAAGTTCTTTAATAGAAAGACATGTTTTATTATCGACCATAATCGATGTATAATTATTCGATTTCGAAAATCGGCAAAGTTCTTTATTGAAACAAATCAAATCCGGATAAGCTATGTAGAAATAATGATCAGTTTTTCGAAAATAACCAAGATAAACATGACCGAATGCGATCGGTACAGATGGTATGATAATTATATCTGGACACGTTTCATTTATAATCCAAATGCACTTATTTGCTTCACAAATATCTTGACATATTTGAGTAAAAAATTTTTCTGTGTAAAACGTACAATAAAATGCTGAATAACAAATCGTTGATAGTGTTATCGGTCGACCATTGATAATTAATTGAGATAGAAGTTCATGACGTAAATGATCATCGCATGAACTTGTAAAAAATGTGTAACTCATGTCGGAGCGTTCGGAACATGATATATCTTCGGAATGAATAGTTGGTAATCGTGATAGATCTGTTTTTGTTAATCCTCTTTCTCGAAATGCATCGGATCGATCGAGACATTCGTACATATATTCTTGATCACGAAAGAATCGTTTCGATATACATTGTCCATTTCGACAACGATATTCATCGTCATTACATTCGTTGATTTGCATTTGCCAACAATATTTTTCATCGATTTGATCGTTCAAACAATGAACTGATCCATCACAAATATCAGCCCAATCTAAACAAAGTGATTCTAAACCACGATCACATTCTAAATGAGTGTAACAAGTTAAACTTGTTGGTTTATATTCAATTTCATAGAATTGTCGAATGATTTCATTTAATGTTAAATTTTCCGAAGGCAAATATAAGAATTCATATTGACATTGAGAACCAAATCTTGGCCACGTACAATTATAGAAAATCGATGCTTCTGATTGATTCGAAATGAGATATTCTTCATATTGTTCAATTAAATCGATTGATGCCGACCATTGATACAATTGTTCACTTGTAATATTTTTGACTTTCAATTCATTGAAAGTTAATTTTTGATCGATTGAATTTGTTAGATTTCGAGAATTTAATTCCGTAAAACAAAACGAAATCCTATCCGTTATTGTAATACGAAGACAATAATCATTTGAATGAAAATTAATTTGAGGCAAAGCCCAAATCGATGAAAGCAACAACCAGATCAACAACATTACTTGTGTTCACAATTCTTTTTTTTTACTTGTGTTCACAATTCTTTTTTTTACTTGTGTTCACAACTCTTTTTTTTTACCAAACATCTGCCGGAACATACTGCGATTCATTTTTTTACACATCCTCACCCTCAAGGATATTTAAAAACTAAGTTCGATTCGATTTCGAGGAAATACGTGGAAAAATAACATTGTATCGCTCATAATGACTAATGATTACACTAATCATTCTTTTCGACTACGATATTTCAAATGCATCTGTTTGTTTTTATGAAAGGAAATCGAGTTTATGCTATTGTAAAATCATTCGAAACGGCAAATCATTCGAAAGAGACAAGCAACAACAATGCGCCATGTACGTAAATTACTATTTGTCTGATAATGATTTTCATACGAATATAACTATTTATTTCTTAGTCCATACGACGATTAGGAAAAGTATCAGTATCACCAATGCAAAAGAATTCTATTCATAAAAAACAAACGTAAGAAAATAAATTATTCTAATAATTATTTTATTATTTTTACTGTTAAATTAGCACGAGAACTCAGCAAAAATCACGTCCAAAACGACGACGAATCGTTCTATATTTACTTCTAGGGGGTATAATTGCAACAGCTATAGCGGTAGCCGCTATACTCGGTATTAGTATTCCAAAAGCGATCAACAGTTCATCAACTATTCAAAGTAAAATAGATAGACTTTGTTTTCTCTCTCTTTAAATTGTTAGGTATCGTCTGTGACCCAATTTGTCAAAATAATGGCACTTGTATTTCGAATAATGTTTGTCAATGTTCATCCGATTACAATGGTACTTATTGTGAAACTCCAGTATGTACTCCATCTTGTGTTTTTGGTAACTGTTCAGCACCGAATGTTTGCACGTAATTGTCTTTCGATTTATCTATAAATAAATGCACTTTTTTCTTTTTCATTATAACAATAACAGAAAAAGCCCCTAAAGTTCTTTTTTTCTGTCATTTAGTTGCGAATCGGGATATAATGTTTCGATTTGTGCAACTGGTAACATTGATCGAATTTCGAATAAGTACGTCTACAGTGATTGTATTTGTTATTTTTAGCTATATGTTCATCAAATTGTGCTCCGGGAACATGTTCAACACCATTTACTTGCACGTAATTATATATTTAAAAAAATAAATGCTTGTGACATCATCGACTTGATTTATGTAGATGTCAAACAGGATGGTCCGGTGCTAATTGTAGTACACGTAAATATTTTAGTTATCATAATACTCGAAAGATTACATGATATGATTGTTTAGCTGTATGTTCTTCATCGTGTAACAACGGTATTTGTTCAAGTCCAAATATGTGTACTTGTAATACTGGATGGAGTGGATCCACATGCAACTCTGGTAATTCTTTTTTACTTTTTTTTTTCAAATCTACGTAGAAAATAATTGTAGCTATTTGTTCGTCGAGTTGTATGAATGGTGGTAGTTGTACCGCACCCAATACATGTACTTGTGCAAGTGGATATAATGGTAGTTTATGTGAATATCCTATTTGTTCAAATTCATGTCAAAATGGAGGCGTTTGCGTAGTTAATAATAATCATATCAATTAAAACTTTTTGTTTGTCTTCTAACGATTAGATTGCACCAGATAATTGTTCTTGTCTTGCTAATTCATGGTCAGGATCATTGTGTCAAACACGTATTTATATCTACTTGTTTAAGTATTCTGTAATAAAAATTCTCTTCTCTAGCTGTTTGTAACGATACTTGTTTAAATGGTGGTACTTGCAGTAGTCCTCAAACATGGTAACTCACTATATTTTCATTATACGTCTAATCACTTTTCTTCTTATTTCGCATAGTACATGTACATCTCAATATATTGGATCAACATGTACAATTCGTAAGTTAACTATAACTCTCTTTTCTTAGGCCAATATTTTTTGTGTGAATACTATATAGCTATTTGTACAACACCATGTCAAAATAATGGCACCTGTACTGGTAATAAGAAGAAATATTATTTTCATTTCATTGAGAATATTTGATTATTCTATAGCACCGAATGTATGCTCCTGTCCTATTGGATATAATGGAAGCAGTTGCCAGAATAGTAGGGTTGAATTCTTTGATTAGATAACATTAAAATTATCGTATATTTCAGCAATTTGTAATTCTAGTTGTATTAATGGTGGTACTTGCATTACTCCGAATACTTGCCAATGTACACCTGATATATGGACTGGATCATATTGTCAAACACGTAAGAATCTATTAGAAACATTGAAAGTCTTTATATTTGAAAATTTATAGCTATTCGAATTTTGTGGCCATTTGATAATACTTTTGATGATTTGTACAATAACTATCCAGGTTTTGAAATCAATAATCCAACGTACAGTTTTCCAGGTATCAATGGATATGGAAAATGTCTTTATCTCAATGCTACACAAAATCAATCAGTAACAATTGATTCACCACCTTTTCTCAATATGGCCTATACATCATTTTCATTGGTTGCATGGGTAAAACCAACTACATTGCACAATGGTACCAATTCATATGAAGACAATGCTATATTTGGTCAATTCGAAAACAATACATTGGATCATTCACTTCATATTATTATACGAAGACAAAAGATCTATTTAGGTTTCTTTGCAGATGATGTACAAGGAAATATGACAATTTATCCAGGTAATTGGTATCATGTATGTATATATATACTTTGTTTTTTTGTGAATCAAAAGGAAATGATTTTAATTTCAGATGGCATACGTTTATGATTATTCAAATTTGTCACAAAATGTTTATGTTAATGGAATTCTTGACGTTAGTGCTAGTCCTAAAGGTCCCTATCAAGGCACGAAAGGAGATTTAACAATTGGTACCAATGGTGTCAACTTTCCGAATAATTATTGGGATGGTTGTCTTGATCAAATAACCTATTCTGCTCGAGCCAAAACGTATATATATATAATACATCAAATCTGTCATTTGAATTAATAATATCTTGTTTTTTAGTGCACAGGAAATACTTCGGGAAGCAACTCTCACAGTAGATTATACATTTGATAATACTCTTCTTGATAATGGACCATTGGGTATCAATGGAACAGGTGTCAATTATACTTTTTCGAATGCAGGTCGAATGAATCAAAGTTTAAGTTTATCAATAAATGGATCATATGTACAAGCAACTGGACTTGTTTTATTGGGTACATCTGGTCAATCTTATTCATTTTCGATTTGGATCAAACCAACGATAGTTACAGAAGGAACGCTTATTCATGTATCACAGAATACAACTGGTCTTGGTTGGTGTATTCCAATGTTAGGTTTCACAAATACAAGTCAAATTGGTGTTCAAAGTTGGAATGGAAGTCCTGTTGGCTTAATTGGTCCAGTGATTACTCCTGATGTATGGACTCATATTACTGCTACATATTCATCCACAAATGGTCTTCGACTTTGGATCAATGGCACTCAATATGGTTCAAATACAAGTCCTTATAATTACGTTGCTGCTGACGCCCCTGTGACTGTCACAATTGGTTCATCTCTTGATAGAACTCTGTGTGCAACAGGAACAATCAAGATAGGACAATACTATGGATATGTTGATGAATTTCAGTTATATTCTCGAGAATTATCATCAAGTGATATCTACAATCTTGCTAATCCATAGACTTTCTTTTTAAAAAAATGCATAATAAAACTAGAAACCATATAGAGAAAATAGTTTTCATTATTTTTAGACTATATAATGTAAAGAATGTATTGAATACATGTTAGTTCAAAATGTTGAATATAATTCTGCGGTTGACAAAATTGTACCACGAGTTTGCCCACCAGTAATCAAGATTTTTTGATTTGCTAATACTGATGCTGTGTGAGAATATCTTGCATTATTCATATTATCAATAATTGACCAATTTTGTGTTGAAGGATCATACAATTCAACAGTACTAAGAATTTCATCGTTCGATCCACCAGTAATTAGTACTTTGCCATTGCTTAATACCGATGCTGTGGAGTACCAACGTGCGGAATGCATGCTGTTTGTATTTGACCAAGTTTCTGTTGATGGATCGTATATCTCAGCAGTATTTAGAGCATCACGATTGAGACCACCAGTAACTAATACTCTTCCATCAACTAATCTCGATGCTGAATGAGAATGTCGTGCAGTTTTTAAATTACCAACAGTTGTCCAAATTCCTGTCGTTGGATCATATAATTCAGCACGATTGAGAACACGAGTATTATGTCCACCAGTCACTAGTATCTTTCCGTTTGTTAAAAGTGTAGCTGTATGACCGACTCGACCATCAGTCATATAACCAGCCATTGTCCAAGTATCTGTTGATGGATCATACAATTCCGTACTACTCAAATAATGAGTATCATTATTTCCTCCAGTAATTAATACTTTGCCATTGATTAACACGGATGCAGTATGACCGATTCGTCTATTTCTCATGTCACTAACTGTAATCCATGTTTCTGTAGATGGATCATACAATTCAGTACTACTAAGAGCATGATTGCCATTGTTTCCACCGGTAAATAGTACTTTTCCATTTGTTAAAAGCGATGCTGTATGTTTATATCGTGCAAAATTCATTCTACCTGTGGTTGTCCAAGTTTCTGTCCATGGATCGTATAATTCAGCTGTATCCAATGGACCTTGATTAAAACCACCGGCAACTAATACTTTCTCATTGGTTAATACAGATGCCGTGTGAAATTGCCGTCCATCAGTCATATTACGAGTATTGACCCATGACCATTGCGGTGTTTGAATAGTAATTTCTTTATTTTTCGATGTTGAAAAGATGAACGTCAATAGTAAAGATAGATTAACTATTGAAATTATCAAAACAATCATCAGAATGATACCGATGACCATAATTCGATATTTATGCCACCATTTGCTTTTTTCATTTTCTGTAAGAATAAGTGCATTTTTATCATGATCACTTTGCATTTTTGTTTTCTTCACAATCACAAATTATTATAGGATTTAAAACGATTTTTGTATTTAAATGAAAATATAGATTATCTAAAATAAATATCAATCATAAGCAACATGGATATTTAATCTTGGATTAGAAACTATTCGAAATAAAAACTGAAGAATTAATGACATTAAATAATAAAATTCAATATGAGAATTATAACTGTTCTATTGACGATTGCTATTATTAGTACTGTTCTTATTCAATGTACTGTAGTCAATGTGAATCTACGGATTGAAGGAGAACAAAATACCATCTTTGCAGGAAATGTAATGACCAACGAAACAGTAGTGAAATCAGTCTCTAGTGAGAGTCATCGATGTGATGGAACAAATAATAATGCTAATGCCATATCTGGACCTACAGTAACCAGTACTTTAGAATTAGCTGCTATGAGCAATAATTTCACTTGGGATGGGTAAATAAATTGACTTGTTTTTTTTCATATGTCTATAAGTATTTTTTTTTGTTTTAGAATATTTTATGAACTTTATGATGATTATTCAATTATACGTATTGGTAATACTTCTCAAACAAAATCACAATTTTGGAATATTTTTCTCAATTATAAATTGTTAAATACAGGCGGATGCCAACAAAAAGTCAACCAAAATGATGATATTCTTTTTGCTTTCGATGCTTTCAATAAAAAACATTGTTTAAAACTTCAAGCATTGAATTCGACATCAAAAGTTGGATCTCCATTTGTGATCAAAGTGACTGATGGTCTAACTAACCAACCAATACAAGGTGCAACGATTGCAAATCAATTGACAGATACTCATGGACTTGCTACGCTTATTTTTCATAGTTTAGGTGTGAGAAAACTTCAAGCAGAACGTAACGATTCTGTTCGATCGAATACTATTCAAATTCATACTATAGAATAATAAAGATGTCTTGCGCCCTCTTCATTCTCCATATATTGATTGGTTATACTTCTATTTTCCAATGAGAAGAAGAAAAAAATGGATATTATTATTCACATCGAATGACGAAAAAACCAAATCATTTGTTTGATATACATGTCAATGCCATTAAAACTAAACTTCATTCGTCAATTTGAAAATCATGCCACCACACGGCAAAAGCAATACACAACAAATACAAGATATGAACGAATCAATCTTAAATCATCTGTTTCTTCCATTGAATCTTCCCTCATCAGCCGATTCTGATTTTTGTCTTCGATCGAATCATCGCAATGAACACATTCTACTCGAATGTTTCAATGACTATTTCAATATCTATGATTCGATCAACGCACCATTTCTTCGTCCTATTGTCGATTGTTCGCAACGTTGGTCAGTTTTACAACGCAATCCAAATCTGTCCATTGACAGTCTACAAACAGCAATAGAAAGCTTACAACCCGGTGCTTTTCTTCCGATTTATATTCATGCTCAAAATGCAGCTATTCTCATTGAAATCGATGAAAATCACATTGATCAACCATTGATCTCATCATGGCAAGTTCTTCTACCGATCGAAACGATAAATTCATCGATTCCATCGAATATCGCTTGTTTTCCGGTGCAAACTTATCAATTACCATCTCGATCTTGTCTAACATCGACTGTTCATTGTGAATTACTCGTCGATCTAATGAAACATACAATTGAATATCGTAAAATCGATCGAAATGGTCGTGAAATATTCGATACAAAAGACGTACCATTCTCGCATTACGTCTATCAATGGTGGATACAACATTT
>ERZ778020.2831-NODE-2831-length-12010-cov-4.304391_pt1 | contig 12010 bp, 9 predicted proteins | sample MGYA00375750_ERZ778020 | MGnify/ENA primary metagenome ERZ778020 (study PRJEB29350, sample SAMN05389818) | bioreactor metagenome | isolation source: Ammonium sulfate bioreactor | place: South Africa: University of Cape Town | collected 2014-03-17 ...
CGATCTTTAAGTGTGAGAACTTTTGCATTGTCTCGATCATTCGTTCGTTTTTCTCTCTTTCTCGATCATAAAACGAAAAAAAAAACGAATTCGACACACCCATTTACTTGATTTCTCTATTCTATCTAATGGAATATCAATTTATTGATAATTTTCTTCAAACAAATCTTCTCTTCGATTATAATTATTATCATTATTATTACAATTATCTTTCGTTTTGTCTACATATTTGACAAAAAAAGAATATTTAACAATTAATCATTCACAACAAATCTTTATTATACTTATCTTTGTAGATACGACAAAATATAAAATTTCGATATTTATTTACTTTATTATGAGGATTTATCTTTGATTCTATCGAAGACATATCTTAGTCAGATTTTTTTGTTTTATCTCATATCTATCTATACATACGTATATTCAGTCGATTTTTATTCATCATCGATAAAACAAAAACATAATCTGATTCTCGTATGTCGACAGCAGCAACATCAACAATACAAAATATTAAATCGAGATTACCTACAAGTAATAGTATACATACAATAGCAACAAATGGTAGCGAAAGAAAATTAAATGGAATATATGGTAAAAAATCGAAGAGTGTAACAAATTTTGTACAAAAGTATTCGACTTCAAATGATCTTAACTATCATCTCAAACCACCTACAATCGATAATAAAAAACAACAAAATGGACATTCATCAAAAACAAAAACTCAATCACCACCAACTATATTTCATGTTATTGCACCTGCTCCAAACCCGGCTGTTTCTGAAGATTCTCTAAAACAAGATACTCATGAACAAAAGGTATTTGTTTTCTTTTATTTCTATTCTATATCAAGTTAAAAGTAGAAATATTAATGAAAAGGAGAAGTAGAAAAAAAGAAGAAGAAGAAGAAAAAGGTTCTCTTTTTATCTCTTCATATTTCATTTGCGTAGGTGTTTAATTAGTGTAGACGTTCTTCTTTTTTGTAGTTATGATAGTAAAGAAACGAACGAACGAGAAAACTAAATTTATATTCTCGTTGTTTTTCTTTCTCTTCTGTTCAAAAATAATCCTAACATGACTTGTAATTAATGTTCAAAAGAATAGGAAACGGAGAATTTATTTTTATGATTACGATTACTGCGAGACATATCTAACAAAAAAAATATTTTCTTCTTTTTGTTCTTTTCTTATAGACGAACGATGAGCCATTGTCAGAAACAAGTCGTCGTATAGCAAATGTTCTTGCTAATACACGAATCATGAAAATGTCAAGTGCGATATCGTCTAGTTCAGATGAAGAAGGTGAATCAAGTTTACATCGTTCACATGATCAATCCATATCATCACTTGACACCGATGCTGATGAATCCGAACATGAAAATAGTTATAACAATAATAATAATAATAATAATGGCAAACCAACAACGAAATCTCGTCGATTATTAAAAACTCGTAAGACGAGTTTTTCATCTTTGAATAATAATTATACACCTCCAATCTCCCGAATATATATGCGAAAAGACGATTCTCAACCTCAATCAAGTTCGAATGATGACGAACAAAAAGAAATCACCATTATTCATGATGAACCAACATCGAATAATAATAATAATAATAATAATACTAATTCTCGTCGATTAAAAACATTTCCATCGAAAAAACGTGATCAAATGTTAACAGCAGCAACAACAACAACAACTGATGATGATACAACGAAATATCATCATCATCGTTATCATCCACTCGATAGTTTTCATTCAAATCATCGACATGCACAAACTGAATCAGCACGTTCAGCATCGATTCCAACAATCTCAACAACAAATCCGTTCTCATTAAATCGAAAATCGAATCGTTTTCAAATTAAATCCATAAGAAAATCTCAACAACAACACGTTCTCGTTGCTAATGCAACTGCAGCCAAATCATCGAATGATGATGATTGTTCACAACCTGTTCCACGTCCGAAATTCGCCTTGAGACATCCGTTAGCCGCACGTAAACATACGAATACACCAACGACCGATGGTGAAACATCAACAACGAATACAGATAGTATCGTTAATGGTGCTGTTTCAGCATTGACAACAGCTGAAAATGGACATCCGCGTGTTCGTTTTCATGTTCCACAATCAAAGAAAACCGAATCAGCTGCTGAAGAAGAAAAATCCGTAACAACAACATCATCATTGCCAACGCCTGCTCCACCGTCATCAACAGCGTCAGCTCAAGGAGAAGTAAGCAAACAAACGGACTTTATTAATCAAAAATAAAATCTTATTTTCAATTGTTTTTTTTTGTCTTTTCTTAAGGATGAAGAAGAAGAAGAAGCTGTTGGTAAAAGTCCTGATAATCGTTTTATAAAATATGCAAAAGAAATCGGTCGTGGAGCATTTAAAACTGTCTATCGTGGTCTCGATACTGAGACGAGTGTTGCTGTTGCTTGGTGTGAACTTCAAGTATGATGAAAGAAATTCATTTTTGCTTCGGTTGTTTTGATAGTAGATTGATTTATTCTAGGATTTTGCACAATTTGATAAACATGAACGAGCTCGTTTTAAAGAAGAAGCGGAAATGTTGAAGAAACTGCAACATCAAAATATTGTTCGTTTTTATGACTTTTGGGAAGAAACAAATCCGCGAACGAACAAAAAAGTTATTATTCTCGTTACAGAATTAATGACATCGGGTTCATTGAAAGGCTACATCAAAAATTTCAAGGGACAAAAAGAAGAAAAACGTATTAATGTCATGAAAAAATGGTGCCGACAAATTCTCAAAGGACTTGCCTATTTACACAGTCGAAATCCGCCTGTGATTCATCGTGATTTGAAATGTGACAATGTGTTCATATCAAGTACGACTGGTTGCGTTAAAATTGGTGATCTCGGTTTGGCAACATTTAAAACTCAAACATTTGCGAAAAGTATGCGTGGTACAATGGAATTCATGGCACCGGAAATGTTCGATGAAAAATATGATGAACTCGTTGATATCTATTCGTTTGGTTTATGTATGTTAGAAATGATAACAGGTGAATATCCGTATTTAGAATGTAAAGGACCGACAGCTGTTATTAAACGTGTTACGGCTGGTTTGAAACCGGATTGTTATTATAAAGTTGAAAGTGAAGATGTTCGAGAAGTTATTGATTGTTGTATACGAACGAAGAAAGAAGAACGTTTAGCTGTACATGAATTATTACAACATTCATTCTTTTTCGATGATAATGGCGTACGTATTGAACTCGTACGTGATTCATCGAATGATTCAATGGTTGTTGTTACCAATGATGAAATTGGCTTTAAATTACGACTTATTGACAAAGCTAAACGAAAAGCTGTATGTTCGGATACGAAAGTCGATTTCGAAACGATTCGTTTTTCGTATAATATCAATAATGATACACCAGAGAAAATTGCTGATGAACTTATGGCAACAAATTATATATTTGAAGATGATAAAAAATTTGTTATTCAATCAATAAAAGATCGTCTACGAGCGTTTAACTATGAAAATCTCGATCGACAAGCTGGAGTCTATGCTGCTAGTGGTAAAACATTTATTAATCAACCCTCACAACCAACAATCATTGTACAACAACAACAACAACAACAACCGCAACAAATACAGCAACAAACAGCACCAATTGTGCTTTTACCACAACCAACAAATTTCCCTCCAGTTACCAGTGCTCCTGCTCAACAAGTAATTCAACAGCCAGCTGTTGAACAACAACAAATTATTAAACCAGTTGTTTCTACTGAGCCAACGACTATTGCTTCATTGCCAGATTTAAATCAGAATATATCCGGTACAACTGGCAGTCTCGTTGAACTCGAGGCAGCTTTGAAGAAAACATTTAATAAAACCAATGGCGTACAAGGTGCGAGTACCACATCGACTCTTGTCAACGATACGTCTGATCCTCCGACACCATTAATCAATCAAGATGATCCATTAGTTTCGAAACAAGCACCTAACACGACTGCGATTGAACAAGTACAACAATCAGAAGAACCTGCCGTATCAACTACGAATGAAACATTACCAAGTAATATTCATTTATTTACATTGTCATCATAGAACTAGTTGAATTTCTTTGTTTTTTTCCAGACACTGTTCAATCATCTATTCCTACTGTTTTACAAACTCAATCTCAGCCAACAGTTCTACTACATAATTCCCAACAACAACTGATACAAAATCTACATGCTCTATCTCAAACTTCGCAAAGTTTAACTTATCCAACTGTTACTCCTACTCCTTCTTCATCTTCTCAACAAGTTCTAAACAACAATACCATTCCAAATGATGCGATCAAACAACCTATACTTCCAACTCCTCCTCCGACATCGTCGTCAGCTGCACCAACTCCACCAAATAATCCATCAACTACAACAGAAACTATCGAAAATCATATATCTATATCACCTTCTCCTACACCTCAATCTGTTCCACATACAAGCGAAGCTATTCAACCTGCAGTTCCGTCAGATAGTCAACCACAAGTAAGTCAATATATAGTTTCCTTTCGTTCACGTATTCTAATTGATTATGTTTATACGATAGACATCCAATAGTTTACAACAACTTGAAGTTCTTCTTATGAATACATTTAAAAAGCAGAATAAAACAACAGGCACAGCTCATAGTAGTGATAATGAAACAGCGAATACGAATACATCATCGATACCACCGGTTCCCGTACAAAATACCGAGGGGAAAACTGAAACTGATTCTTTATCAAATGAAGACGAGAAAAAACATCCTCAACAAACAACAGTTCAATTGGCACCACAATTAACTGAATCAACACATTTTGATCCAATTGTTTCAACTGAAAGTGGAAATTTACAAGAATTAGAAACGTTACTGAAAAGTACATTTCAAAAAACGACATCGAACGAAGAATCTCATCATGTTTCACCTCAAATATCCTCGGCATCGAACGATGAACTATCCGAATTAAAATCTATGTTCATGGATTTTAGTAAAACTCTCATAACGAAAATGAACGTTATCGAATCGAAAATCGATGATCATTGTCTGCAAACACGAAAAATTAATCATATGCTAACAGATACTATTCTTCCATCGTTAATCGATATAACTGAAATCATTCAAGAAACATCACCAATATCGAATGTCGATCCTCGTGTTCGAACTAAACTTGAACATATTCAAACGCGTATTCGTACAACACAAGAAGAACAACAAACTGAAATGAAAAATCTAATGGATATTTAACTGTTCAATTTTTTTTCTTTCGGAAGAAAAACTATATGTTTGCATATTTTCTTCGTTGTCAAAATTCACATGTACAGTTTCTTTTCTTTCGTTCGTTCTTCGGTTCTCGTTTGTTTTTTTTCATAATCATTGTCATATACGATCTAATTCAGATATTATATGAAAAGTCAATGATTCAAAACATTTAATTCAAGAAAAGACTATCCTTACAAAAGAAACATTTTACGTTGTTTCTTTGAACGTATATTTCAACACGAACAAAACGTTAAAAAAAATAAATAAATATATCAATCATTTCGATGATTGTGGAATGACGCGTCAGTACGTTTGTTTTGTTGAACTTTATTTTTCAAGACAGAAAAAAAACCATAAGAAAGAACATGTGATAGAACAATGGCAAAATATAAATATTTACACATAACGATTGAAAAATATTACTGCTTTTGTGCACCAGCTTTTGCTAGGCGATCTGCTTCGTCGTTGCCTTTATTTGATGAATGACCGGGTACATATGTCTACGAGAGAAAAAGCAAATAATCGAAAGTTTGTTTTTCATCGATGAGTTTTTACCCATTTTAATTGAAGTTTTGATTGAAGTTGATCGATTTTGATCATCAAATCTTTGTTCATCACTGGTTTCGAATCTGTTTTCTTGATCCAATTCGATCTTTTCCAACCTTTAATCCACTCTGTTGCAGCTAAAAATTTTAATTTTCAAAAGAATATATTTGTTTCCCTTCAATTTTCTACGTATATACATACATTGAATGGTATATTTACTATCTGTACGAATTTCTAAATGTGTAACATTATTCGTTAGAGCTGTTTCCATTGCATGGATAGCTGCCTTCAATGAAAATCCATACGCACATTTTTGTTTTACAAAAAAATCATCTATTTTACTGTCAATTCAGCTCGTTGATTCGTTTGTTCTCCGTGTAAACGTTCGCTAATATTCCTACAGAAAAAGAAAAAAACGTGCAAAATTAATTTTTCTTTTGTAAGATAGAAATTGAATTATTAATCACCATGGATGATTATCATCCCAGTAAACTCCATAACCTGCTTTTGCTGCTGCACTTCCATTAGCAAAACAACAACCATCGGAATAAACAATTCGATAAATATGGTCAATACTCGTTAGATTTTCATCGGATTGAGTTAATTTAATTGCCGAAAATTTCCGTATGGAATCTTTGACTAAATTCTTTGGAATTTTATTTGCTAATTTAGGTTTTGTTATTGTTGCTTTTGTTTCAACGGTTTTTTGAATCTGTATTTTACCATCGAAATATGCTTGTGCATCGGAATAGATATCAAATTTTTTAAATTGAGCTAAGAAAACAACACGAGTTTTGTTTTGTTAATAGGAAATAAACGATTTCAATGTCAATACCTCCAGTAAATCGATGAACTTGTTTATTACATTCATCCCTTTGAATAGAAATTTTCAAATTGAATGAAATAAACTGAAAGTCATTTGTTTTCAAACCATGTATTATAAATTCCTGGAATTCTGCCCTGACGAACAACATAAAAGGGCATTTTTCCAAGTATGAATGTTAAAAACACTTTTCACGAATTCAATATTACCGAAGAAAACAGATTATTACTATTATTACTTGCTACTCTCAAAAATCAAATAAGAAACTCTTATACGTATTAACGAATATACTACGAGAGACATTATGAAGGCCAAAATGGCTGCATCTGACCAATCAAATATTTCGTATATTTATACTTTGGATTTTCTGTCGATACATTGTACATACGTCCTGTGTCCTTATTTTTTTTTCTCGTGGTCTCAATCAATTTCATGTGCACTTGTGATCTAACTCTGTGTATGTCATCGGAAAACTCCGGACCAGAAATTCTAGCTTTTTGCCAGAAAAATGAAATTCGTTCTTTCAAACAGCGGCAAATACCATTACAAATTGATGACAGCTTTATTGTAAAAAAAAAGATCTTTTTCTTTCATTTTCGAAGAAATTATCAAAATGTGCTGATTTTCTCTAGTTGCAATATCAAGTTGATGATTCATTTTTAATATCAAATCACGAGAATTTACCAAAAACAAATCTAAACTATCAACGATTTATTAAGTGTTATCACAGACTATCGAATGAAGAATTAGATAGTGCTTTAACTGTGCCATTCAATCAAGTCAAAGAACATATTCTTCGAAATATTTCCTGTGTTGGTTGTCGGACAAGGTTGTCGAACGAAATTGAATTTCATAAGAATGATCATTTCAATTTGTTCTGTTTGATAGTATTGATAGTTTTATGAAGTCATTAATCGAATACGGTCATCCAGCGCTTGAACCACTTGTTATGAATGAAAACGGTTCGATTAGTATTAATAAATCTGCCGGTTTAAACTGTGATCAAATTTATCAATTATTTCATATTTACGGGTAAACAAAATTGTTGATTGTTTAATGAAAATGTTTGCATTTGAGAATTTTCAATAGATTGAAACTAAAGAATTTAATTGAAACAATACCAAAATCGAAGAAAAATCGTCGATGTTTGATTCATTCATTAGATAAAACAAGATCTTTAAAGTAAAAAATGGACTTTATTTTCATGATATATATATATAAATTTTCATAAATATTTTATTCTAGTATCTGGGAATCTGTTTGGGAAATTATGAATAACGAATGTCGAAATGAAATCACTACAGTTGAATTCAGTTCTTTACTCACAACAATTGAAACTTACCTACGAAAATTTAAGTACGATCAATTGAATCTTCTATTTCGTTTTATGTACTATCGAATTTTCTTTTCGTTCTTAAGATTCTGTTCAGAATGTAGACTTAAAGTATTAGAAGCTTATGATCTGTTAACAGATGATTGTGATTGCAGACGTCAAGAAACAAAAGGTTTTTGTTCGGTTCTATATGAAGGTATTGAAGATAGTTGATGATGAACATCAAATAAACTAAAATATATTGTTGTTCTAGGTTTTCGATCTTGTTCGAATGAAAAACATATTCATGTCGATTGTCGAAAAGATTTCATTTGCAAATTAATTAATCGTGCCGAAATTGAGATTCAAGGTGGCCGTCGTGAACGTCACGCTAAAACAATCGACGTAGCTCAAGAAGAAATTTTAACTTGTATCGGCATACATTTATTTGAAAAATTCGAAAAACTTCATCGTTCAATGAAATCAGAAGACCAAACATGGAAAATGATTTTTTCGATTGGAATCGATTGTCTACGATTGAGTATGCTCACAAGAAAATCTCGAAGAAAATGTCTTTTTTTTCGATTAGATTTCGAGAAAACCATCGATCAAAAACAAGATTTTAATTTAGTCATAGAAAATCTATGTGAAGAAATGCGTTTAGCTGATCAAACGAAGCCAACAAAAAAACGTAACAAACGTAACAAACGTAAACCAATGAAACCTGCTCAAAATTCTAACAAAGATACACTGAAAATATCTTGTAAATCCGAAGAAATTTTAACACGTCGTCGTGCAAATAGTTGTTGTTCATGTCTATGTCATTATTGTGATGAACAATCGAATACACTATCGAATACATTGAAATCGTCATTGATTAAATCTCATTCATGTCCATCACTATTAACAATTATTTCGAATTCAAGAATGTCAACAAATTCCTTACCATTATCGAATTCTTTGGACACACTTTTTGCGACTATAGCAACAAGAGAATGTATTTGTCATGAGAAAAATCTTGAAAAAGATATTCTTTGCGATGATTGTCCAATATCATCATCGACATCATGTATTCGTTGTTCGACAACACGATTAGATCCTGGATATTCATCTGGTAGGACAAAAACAACCCTCAATTCGATATTCTTAAGAATTCAAATTTGTTATTTTATAGAACAAGATGATAATTGCTCATCAAATCTTTGTGAATGTACGTCAACAGGTTGTGATGATTGCTCAATAGAATGTATAAGACATGAAGAAGATGAAGGTAGTATGTCAATGCTATCAAGTGGTATCTATAGTCACAATTGTTGTTTTCATGGTAAACAAAAAACGATTTCAATTGAATTGAATGAATCTTTTTTTTGTATAGAAAATCATAGAATGGTCAAACTCTCAGATCGAACTGGAAAATCGAAATTAACAGTACGTAAAAGAAAAACAAATCTATTCGAAAATCATTCCAATATCCATTTGTCTAGTTACAATTATCGGATGATTATCCATTTTTTCAAATGAATTTCAAACAAATTTGGGTAAACGACTTTACACGACCGAATAATCATCTTTATAAATTTGTTTTTCTCTCTCTTATAAATCTCGATTTTAGGAAGAAAATTCTTCAACAAATACAACTGATCAAGCGTTTATATCAGATGCCGATCGTCGTCAATTTTTTCTTTCACACAAAAATTTTCATAAACGTCGTCAACAACTACGACGACGACTGAAATGCAAATTTCAACTTTGGAAACAATCATTTTCCTATACAACTTAAACATAAATATACATTATCATATCGAAATAACGCTTTTTTTTGGTTCTATTCATTCATATACGGCAGTGCTTATTTGTTGAAATATACATCTTTTTGTTTCGTAGGATAAAAAATAAAGAATATACATAGACGTTCTTAAACATTTTCTTTTTTGAAACGAATAGTAAAAATATGAAAATTGAAATCTTGTTGTTTTGCTTCTGTTTACATTTGAAAGAGAAAAGAAACCCAGACTCGTCTTATTCTTTGTTTAAAATATATAACTTTGACATTCAAAATTTGTTGAAACAATTTGATTCCGTCGACTTTGATACTTCTCAATTGATTTTAACATTTTCTTTTTTCTTTTCTTTTCTTCTTTCAATGTTTTACATTTTCAATACTTGAATATTTCTTTCCATTATATGAACATCTATTAAAACATGTTTGATAATGTATTCGACTACTTGATCAAGTGTTTTTCAACTTTACAGAACAAGACGACTAATGTCGGCAAACAAAACGATACATTTCGTTTGTTGATTAATGATTCGTACACCCAATAGCATTTTATATAAATTAAATTCAATTAGAACTTTCTTCTATTATGAAATGTTACATTGAAAAAAAAAGCCAAACAAACAATCTACTTGTAGATCAAACTGATCATTTGTTAATTAAAATAAAATCTTTTCGATTCGGATATATTTTTTTCATTGGTTTTGACGTTTCTCTTTTTTGCTAATAGTATATGTCGGTTTATCTATGATTAAATATCTTTCATTTCATTTCGATATTCATCCTTACAACGTATCATCCCCGATCAATCAATTTACTTTTTTCTTTTTTTCGCAACGTTTACTCTTCATCTTCAAGTTTTGTGTGTGCGTATGTATATGCACGTAAATTTTTCTCTTTACGCTCATTGGCTTGTTAATATCTTCACTCTCAAATATATTTAAAAAACGAGACGAGAGAAGAGAAAAAGAAAATCGTTTATGATTACTAAAAACAACCTCTTTTCTTTTAACATTACTGTCACCTAGTCACAAGCATATTTAATATATATACACACACACCTTTTCGCCTCGATGTATTTCATTCGTTTTTTTCTATTAAATATTTGCAAAACAATTATCGCTCAAGAAATCTACAACTAGAGAGTATAGAGAGATAGTCACTGATTGGTGGAATAAAAAGCGAGAGAAACGAAAAAAAAGAGAAGGATAGAGAGAGAGAGAAGGAGAGAAAACGAGAGAAACGGATGACGAACAAGATCGATTAGTGACTACATTATTGACTGTTGAAAGAAAGCGAAAGTAGTGAACACATTAACGTAACAAAGCAAACAACATAATGTATCAACTTCCACATTATTCTGATGCGCTCAAACAATTTCCATCGGCAGCTCTCTCAGCTTATTTTGCTAGTAGTACTGCAAATGCCGTCAACGCAGCAAATCCTATGTCAACAACGGCTGGTCAACATCAACTCGCTGCCGCAGCAGTTGCAGCAGCTGCTGTTGTTTCACAAAATAATCCATTTTCAATCGATAATATTCTTGCTCCACGTCCTCGTTTACCTGCACCATTATCATCATATTATGGTTCAACATCAACAAATCCCGCTCAAGCAGCTGTCGATTTCTATTGTACGTATACATTTGAATGCCTCTCGTTCTTTTTCATTAACTATAAAAATTTGCAAAGGTGTTCGACCGAAAATTGATAATATTTACTTATGATAAAACGTGTTTAATTGTTAGTATGCTCAGTGATTCGTTCCCAAACTATCACCTATCTCCTCTATTAGGACATACGCGTATGAATCGATGAGAAAAGAGATCAAAACAAAAACTTGCTGATTGTTCATGTAAACATATACAAGATAATTTACTACTAGTGGGCATTGTGCATATAGAAGTTAATTAGAGATTTCTTTGATTGTTTTACTGTTGTTGTTTTTTTAAAGCATATCCAGCTCTGCAAAATTTCTTTGCCGCAGCATCAATGGCGCAAAATCATAAACGAAAACGACGACATCGAACGATTTTTACTGAAGAACAACTTGAACAATTAGAAGAAGCTTTTAATCGAACTCATTACCCCGATGTTATGATGAGAGAAGGTAGACTTTCTTTGTTTCTGTTTTTATTTTTCGAAATTATTTTGTTTGTTTTTTGTTTTCATTTGCAGATTTAGCAATGAAAATCGATTTAAAAGAAGAACGTGTCGAGGTAATGATCTTTTTCTGTCGAATTCAAAAAGACTAAAGATCGTGAGAAGCTTTTATCAGTATGTTTCGTCTA
>ERZ778020.2849-NODE-2849-length-11954-cov-3.753593_pt1 | contig 11954 bp, 10 predicted proteins | sample MGYA00375750_ERZ778020 | MGnify/ENA primary metagenome ERZ778020 (study PRJEB29350, sample SAMN05389818) | bioreactor metagenome | isolation source: Ammonium sulfate bioreactor | place: South Africa: University of Cape Town | collected 2014-03-17 ...
AAAACGACACGAAGTAATTCTCAAGCAAGTCAACTGAAGTAAACATCAGATTCATTTTTCGTTTTTTTCTTCTTCTTCAAAATCAATGATGATGAACTATCCATATCCAATAACAGCATCGCCTTATATTCAAGCGGCAATGTCCCAAGCTGTCCAAGCCTATATGATTGGAGCACCATTGCCATCGAATTGTACGTTCATGGCTATGCAATTGCCACCAGTATTGCCTTCGACGCCTTACTACACTCCGTCACCATACGCACATCCTCCTGCTCCACCTCGTCCACAAAATTACAATTATCCAATCGTACCGTATACTCCATCATCGAAGAAAAAACCTCCTCAACAACCTCATTCGAATATTTACAATTCGACATCATTTGATTCCTACATGGAAAGTCTAAGTTGGAGTCGATTATTCAATCGTCCGAGTCGAAAAAATGCCAGGCCACAAAGACAACAAAAAGCGCAAACTGAAGCACAACAAGCTCAAAAACAAACTCGATCAGATTCATCGTCGTCGTCGTCGTCGTCATCATCATCGTCAACTGCAAGTGATGAAACAATTCGACGTGTCAATGTTATCAACAATCAATTGCCAACTAATGACAATTTAAAACAACAAACAAAAGGCACTTTACCATTTAAATATTCATCGGAATTCGTTCCCGGATTGAATGGACAACCGCATCATATACAATCGCAAAAAATCAAATCCAACGATGTTTTCATTATTAAAAAACCTTGATTAAAAACAAACAGAGTTGTACAGCGCTCAAACACAAACAATTCGCCCATAGAGTTAGATTAGAATTTTAAAAAGAAAAAAAAAAAACTTTTTTTTCTTGTTTTTCGATATATAAAATTTTATATATATATATATATAATATAATATAAGTTATCTGACATATTTGAAACAAAATGTTTTATTTTAACGAAAATATTCAGGCGGTATGTATGATTGTTGTTGTTGAGATGTTTGATTAGCAATTGGATGAAGACGAAAACGTTGATTAGTTTGATCGAAATTGTTTTTCTTTTGAGGAAATTGTAGAAGTCGAGCATTGGAATTTTGACTTCCACCGTCGATGTCAAGAACCATACGTGTATGTTTAATAAATATTAATAGATCGTTGGTTTGACTATGTGCACGTTCGAAATTGACTGTTTGATATGGAGTTCGACGGCCGAAATAACGACAAAGAACTATCGGTGCGCAAGGCGTCGGTGAGCCGCTAAACGAAAAGAGAAAAGAACGAAAATAAATACGACGAATTTTCTTCTTTCTACTTGTGTACAGTGAGGACAAGTCCTGTTAAATTATGTCGAATTATATAATCTCGATAGCCAACATGTTGAATTTCGAAAACTTGAGATTCGTTTTGTTTCTAATTAAACACAAATAATAATTAAAAAAAACGTCTCGAAAGACTAACTTCGGTATGTTGTTCTTGTTGAACTAATGTCGAACGTTCGGGTGAAAAGGTTACGAACTTTCCTGAATGAAGAGCTTCGATCAGATACAATCCTTCCGGTATTTTTTCACTCTAGAAGAACAAATCGAGAATTTTATTCTTCGAACAAAAAAAAACACTTTCATACCGCGAAATACCATTGATCATGCATTGTATCTCAACAGATTCTCACGTATTTATATTTTTTTGTACTGGTCGACAGAATATCTAAATACACATTTGTTCGTCAAGAAAGAATAAATAAGAACGACAGAGACGAACAAGAAAAGGAGAAAAAAAACAACAAACTATATATTTAAGTCAAATATGTACGCGCAAATTTCGGCTGTTTTTTCTCCTTCGTTCTACGAAAATTTGATGATATTATTATTGTTATTTTAATGATTTCGTTTTTGATTGAAGAACACGTGATTCGTTAATAGAGAAAAAAAAATACAAGTATAAAGGGTTAAAATGATAGTGATTTCACCTTGAGATGTGTCATAGACACAATCACGTTCTATTAATTAATGCATATGTATACAGTATTTTCTTTTACGATCATATTTTTCCTCTTTCTTCGTTTTCTTTTATTAAAACTTTTTATATTTTTGCTCGAGACCGAGAGGGAGGAACAGTAAAACTAACACTGATAAATATATTTACATAAGCGTTAAGACACAAGAAGAACTATGGTTTCTGTCTTATGATTTAATTTCGTTGGTTGCTAGATGGATTGAATGAATGAATGAGTACGATACTTTGCTTTTATTCTGCTTTATAATGATTTAATATTAAAGAAAGAAGAAGGAAAAAAAGAAAGAATTACAGAATTTTTCATTCATTTTCAATGCCCGTGGAAGAGAAAAAGAAAGGAAAGAAAGCCAGCCTTCTCGTATTTGAAATCAAAAAAGCAGAATGCTGTTTCAATAATTCCGACATAATAAAAATCGCTTTTTCTTCTCTCGTTCTTTTAATATTTGAATATTAAAAATAGATGTTTGTCTCGGCGACAACAATAAGAAAACATTTTTGTTTCTACTACTTCTCCAGTGAACAACGCAATCTAATTGTCAATCACAAAATACAGAAAAACAGAAAGAGAACAAGTACAGAAGCAAACGACAGATTTGTTTTTGCACCTGATTTCGTTGCTATGTTGTCGCAATTGACATGATTGAATAAACAAAAAATAAGGTAACCAGTTTGTTTTCGTTTTGCTTTATATTTAATCAACAGTGCAGAAAAGTGCCAGGTAAATGAACAAATAAAAGATCCTTCACGTCTATGTTAACGATCAAAATTTGAAGGCTCTTATTCTTTATTCAAAAAACAAACAAACAAACAAACGTTGTATTTTATAGTTTAATCAGCATACTTATTATGTGTTTATATATAAGCAAAGAATAACTTTCTTTTACTACTTTTGACGAACTATTTTTCTACTGTAAAAATAATCTTGTAAAATCCATTAAAATCTTCACCGTCAACAAGAATTAAGTACACAGAAAATCAAGGTAAAAAATACAAAAAAGAAATTCAAATAGCAAGCAAAAGAAAAATCTCATTTTGTCCGATGGATACAAATTCAAAAAGAAAAATGTTTACATGTTCAAGTTTATTTGTTCTTTCTTTCTTTCTCAATTGACTGAACATGCGTATTGAAAGGTCTTCGAAAACGAAATTATACTTTTAACATGTCCTTCTTTGAATCTCGTTTCATCGTCTTTTATATTGCTTGTCATCTTTTTTTTGTCCAAAGATGAAAGCGCAGTAGCCGTCGCTATCGATATTGTTACAAGAAATTTTTTTATTTTTTTCTTCGTCTATTCTCATTCTTATTCATCTCTCCTCCTTCGCATTTTCTTTTTTCTTCTCATCTAGAAATACACTTTACATGTAGTTAAATAAGTGTAGAATACATTTTCTTTTTTTTTGTTTGAAATCGATGATTGCTGCTGTCAATCAATTAAATCTAACGTTGCGCATTCAAGGTACTTTTATTTTCAGATCCATTTTCTATCCGGTGATCGTTTTTTACACATAATGAACGATAGATCTTAAGACAAATGGCAAAGTACATCTTATTCATCGCTGTAGTCTCATCACTATGGCATGTAAGTCATGTGTACAATTCTCAATGAAATTTTGTTTATATTTATAAATTGACTTTTGTTTTAAAGAGAACTTTAGCATTTCATGAATGTGATAGAAATATTACGGGCACACAGATTATTTTCAGTTGTAATTTGACGACAACAGAATTGAACTTGTACGATTTAACTACAGCTCAATTAAATAGTATAACATCGATTATTGGGAAAGCTAGAGATGCGAGCAGTACGAGAGGTCCATTTACATCCATTCCACCGAATATATGTTTTCTACCAAATTTACGGGTGAGAGAAAATTGAATTTGTGCATTTCAATTAATGAGCAAAAGGAAATTATTTTTTAGACAGTTGACTTTTCAAATAATCAGATTGTCAATATTGATCCAACAGAATCATTAACTTACTGTTTGAATAATGTTGTCGAACTCAATGTTGCTAACAACAATATTACAACGTTTCCATCGGTTTTACTCTATAATATGCCTAATTTGAAAAATCTTTATTTTCAATATAACCAATTAACTGAAGTGCCTTCGATTGCATTTTATAATATTTCACAACTAAATATTATTGATTTTTCGTATAATCTATTGACAAGCTTCGAATTGTGGGCTTTAGAAGTACAAACAAGAGCAGATTTTCGATTCAACCAAATCTCAACAATTACAAACAAATATTTTTTTACTGATTTCGCACAGGGTACAAGCTCAGTTCAAGTATTATTGAGTAATAATACAGCTACCATTGATTTTACTGATGCTATTTATGAGATGTATGACAAATGCGATGAGCTTAGAATAGTTCTTTATGACGAAAATTTTAACGGTACTATTGCAGGATTTACATGGAAATTGACAGCTATCAATTTTGGTACAACAACAGTTAAATGCAGTTGTGATCAATCTTATTTATTTACGGCAATAGAATACGTTTTAGGTGGGACTTCTTCGAACGGTACATTTGGAATTTCTAATACAACGTGTTTTAATGATTCATCAAAGCATCTTATGGATAATGATGGTTGTCTGGCCGGTTTGAATTCAACTGTGAATTTCACTAGTGTTTATCCAAGACTATGTAAAATTTATACCGATGAAGAAGGTCAAACAATAAACAAGACCGAAATTCCTGATCCAACACCGAATACAGTAAGATCGATTTGTTTAAAACGAAATCACAAATCTCTTATTTGCTATTCTTAGACTTATCCACATTATGCATCAGCTCTTCTAAATCCAGGTGCATGTTTTTTCCGTTTTACATCGAGCACATCCATGACTGTTGTTCGATGTTCAAGTGAATCAACAACTGCTTCATCACAGTTATCCGACAGTTTATTAGATGATCCTTATATGCAAGGAATAACTACGATCGTATTCCCTTCAATTATTTCAGCATTTCCAACATATTTTTGTTCGTTACCATCTGGTGAAATTAATTTAAATTCCAATAATTTTACGACTCTTACCAATGCAACATTTCCATGTCTCGATTCATTCAATAAAATCACTTTATCCAATAATAAATTGACATCGGTCAATACACCACGTATAAATTTTCAAACTTTGACATATTTGGATCTATCGAGCAATCAATTGACAGAACTTCCTTATTCAATTCTACGACCAACACCAACTTCATTACGTGTTCTCGATTTACGAAATAATTCCATTGGACAACTTGATCTTTTTATTTATACATTGAAAGATATTGATGTCTATCTGGATGACAATCCTATTGATCTTACGAATTTAACAAATACTCAAAATGTAACAATAGATGCCAATTCAACATCATCTGTCAATATAAGTTTACCTGCTAGTGTTGCAAATAGATCGACAATTATTCAAGATTCAACTGTAGCAACATTAGTTTCATGTGCCACTTTTACTGCAATTGAAAGTTCACTTAGTTATCTTCGTTCGACGACCAATGCTGTACTTCTATGTACATGTGCTTCATTTACTTTGAAACAAATCTATAGTGAAAATGAAAACGATATCACGGAATCTTTCAGCTGTTCAAATTCAAGTCAATTAGAAAGTTATTTGGATTTAACTACTGAAAGTTGTCCCAATGCCGTTTACATTCGTCGAGGACCTTGCAATGATACTGAAGTATGTTTCAAAAAGTCTTATCTTTGTTAGGGGAGAGAGATCGTAAGGAAAGAAACGAAAATTAAGTTCTTCTCGGGTTCATGATAGGATTCAGCACGCATGTATAATTTCTTCTTCTTCTTGTTCTATGCTTTTATTCATTTTTGCATGTCATTCTTGATAACTCTTGCTTTCAAAGTGCTCGACTCTATCTGAATATTTCTCTTTGAACACAATGTCGTTGTCAACGAAATGAAAGACACGATTGTTTGTGTTATCTGTTTTGTTATTCGAACTTCTTATATAGATGTCCAACAATACGACACCAGTGGGAGGTTTTAATACTCCTACTGAATATACGAGCACCACTTTCACTTCAAACTCATCACTCACTACACTTCAACCATCAAATCAGACACAAAGCACGACATTTTCAACAAATGACACTTCTTTTTCAAGCACGACTCCTGGAGGAAACTCTAATTCGACAGGAGTTACATCGCCTACTGATAATGGCACTTCTTTTACCAGCACTACGTCTGGAGGCAACTCTAGTTCAACAGGAGTCACATTATCCCCAGGAAATGACACATCTTCTACCAGCACTACTCCTGGAGGAAATTCTAGCTCCACAGAAGTCACATCTTCTTCAAGCACTACTTCTGGAAGCAGCTCTAGCTCCACAGGAGTTACAATACCTTCAGGAAACGAAACCTCTTCAACAAACATTAATATTCCTGGCGGAAACTCTAGTTCAACGGGCACTACATCACTTATTTCTAATAATACTTCTTCAGCAAGTACCACCACTCCTGGAGGGACTTTGAGCTCGACAGGAATCACGACATCACTAGGTAATGGCACGTCTTCAGGAAGTACTACTACTCCTGAAGGAAATTCACAAACAACTACAATACACACGGGGTATGTCACTGTTTTCACAAGCACAACATCTGTAGTAAACGCAACGATTTCTATTAGTACGACTACGTCAGAATCAACAGAATTTCCCTCCGATGTAAGTGATGTGCCCCACTGTTTACTGATTCTAATTCAAAACCCTGGTACATCACTAGCACACTATCTCAGACAAGAATAATACGTACTGAAGAGATATTTGTTTGTTGTTTAATCGAAACAGCAAATCTCTTCTTCGCTTTCTCCTGACGTTCGCTTAATTCTATGCTTCTAACTGTTTGCTCCATCATCTTTTCATTAATACAAATCATGCTGATTTAATTAGAACTAGATATTCTTGCTTGAGCTTCTCGACTTATTCTTTTATTTCAGAGCACTACAACACTTATTCCGCCTGTACAAACCGGTCGTCAGGCAGATTCCGATAACACTAAATTAATTATCGGTTTAGTTGTTGGTCTTGTTGGTGGTGCTCTTCTCATTGGCGCACTTATTGCCACCTACTTTATATTCAAATCTAAGAAACCACCAATTAAAAAACCTATTCGTCGAGCTAATGTCAATAGTCAAGGACCTCAGGACAATCTTGTCAATCGTGTACAACCAAGAAATATGCGATCCGTACGTTTAGCACCGTTGCCTTCAATTTCCAGACCTCCATTACCTAACGTACCAGTCAAAGCTTTTGCACCAACAAATACTATGTTAACTGCCTATCCAAGTAATGTGTCACGTACAAGTGCAAAAGGAATTCCTGTTCGACTTGATGCAGTCAGGTATACATGGATCATTTGTTTGTTCATTGGAAAAAGCTAATACAAAAAAAAAACTTTTCACTACAGGTCACCAAGTGATATCAATCCACAATATCCACCGAATTCGAATGCATTGAATAATTCGTCAAGTTTCCGTCCAATTAATCATAATAATATTTCAACATATCAAGCTCAGATGCCTCAACAACAAACACAAACGTCTGCACATCAACAATTAAATATAGGAGGAGATTTACGTACTTAACATGATCAAACAAATAAATAATCATATATGCATATTTAGACATAGTATTTTCTCTAACGAACTTCCAGTTTTTTTTCTTCTTTTCTGCCTTTTCTTACTAAAGTGTGAACTATATTTGGGTGTTTTTAATAAAACAAATTAGCTAATAACCATATATATATATATACAGCTATATAGATATACTTAGGCAAGGCTATACTAACTAATCAATCAATTAATGATAACATCACGACTCAACGAGAAAAAGAACATGTATATAAATACAAAAAAGTTTCTTTGTATAAAAGATTCGAAAGTTTTGTTTGATTTACTTGCAGTTGAATTGTACATTGGGAGTGATTAATAATACACAAATGGTGTTTACATGCAAAGAAGGTTTCTATTACAATGAAATTCCATTCGATCAATTTGCTAATTCGAATTTAACTCAAATTACGAGTTTTTCTGCACGAGGTTATAATGGTGCACGAGGACCTATGATTTCCATTCCAAACAATATTTGTTCATTACCAAATCTTCAAGTTCGAAAAACAAACAAAAGCCCATTTTAATTTTCTCTCTCACTCTTTGTCTTTTAAAGATATTAGATCTTTCGTTTAACCGAATTAATTCATCGGAATTTATCATACCGACAACATGTTCATTATTTCACACACTTCAAACATTTGATTTAAGTTCCAATTATCTCACAACATTTCCCAGTAATTTCACATCGCAAATATCATCATTACAAAATGTTTATATGCATTCAAATCAATTACAAGACATTCCAATCGTATCGTTCTATAATGTTGAATATTTACAACGACTTAATTTCTCTTATAACAATCTCACTTCATTCGAATTATGGACATTTCTCGTTCAGATTTCAGTTGATTATAGTTACAATCAAATATCGAAAATAACGAATAATGGAAATTATAACATGTCACGAAAGACAACAGCCGGCACTCGTATTAATCTAACAAATAATGAATTAATTTATCTAAATGATGGAATCTATGAAATGTATGACACGTGTTCGGAAGTACACTATTGGTTAGAATTTACTAATCAAAGTCAAGTCGCACCTTTGTTTACATTAGGATTGTACACGATCGATTTTGGATCGAGTTTAATCGATTGTTCATGTGATTCATTCTATATTCGAGAACTTATTCCTCTTGTAAGTGGTGGTGCTCGAATTGTATCCGACTATCCATTCGCTAATGCGACTTGTTCGGATGGAAGAACGAAATTTGTTGAATTTAATAATACAAATTGTTTGACATCAACAACAAATTTTTCAGCATTAACACCAAGATTTTGTAAAATAAATGAAAGCGAAAACGGAACCATACCTACATATCTTCCCGGACAAAATTATACTCAACAAACGGTAATTTAAAATGAGTAGAAAAAAATATTTGAACTCAATTTTTCATAGACAACAAGTATTCCTGGCACAACAACACTACCAACAATCATTAATACAGTAAAATTTCAATGTTCAATGGCTAATTTTCTGTTTGAATCTATTCTGTAGACTTCAGTTTGTAGTTTAAGTCTGACTGTCAGCGGTACAACTCTTGTTATTAATTGTCCATCAACTGCGAATCTTAGTTTACTTCCAATCAATAGTTATTCTTTTACACAATTAAATGAAATAACAAAATTAACAGTACAAGGTGATGCAGGTTTACGTGGACCTCTCGTTACAATTCCACCGAATATTTGTTTTTTACCTCGATTAACTGTAAAGTTTTTCATTCAATTTTCATTTGTCAGTCTTTGTTTTTCGTTCTAGTATCTAAACATATCATTCAATCGAATTACATCTCTTGATTCTTCATTATTCTCTTCGAATTCATTCTGCTTAAAAAGTCTTACAAAACTCGATCTTAGCAAAAATTTTCTCACACAATTTTCACCAACATATCTCCTTCAAATATCTCAACTCGACGAACTCTTTCTTCAATCCAATCAAATAACATCATTAGATCTGTCGTATCTCATTCGAATCTATTTCAGAGTCGATCTTTCCAATAATCAAATAACAACATTAACAAATTATGCTAACGTGAACTTTTTAACTTATTCACAAGTCAGCACAGAATTCAATCTCGATCTAACAAATAATCCATCATTCATCGATTTTACCGATCGAATTTATGAAATGTACGGAGCTTGTTATGAAATTCAACAATTACTAAATACGAGTATAGAAACGAGAAGTCCTTTGCTAACCAATGGTTTATTAAAAATTAATTTTAATAATACAAAAATTAATTGTTCATGTGAACAATTTTATATTGAAAAAGCACTTGAAACAACATTGAACAATGATCAAATATCGAATTATCCGTTATCGAGTGCTCTGTGCACCGATGGATCATTATTCTTCGGAAATAATCGAACACGTTCTTGTTCGAATTCATCGGTTGACTTTTCTACAACATCACCTCGACTTTGTAAAATCAATTCGAATGAACCAGGTTTTGTTCCAATGAATGCTACAGACAATTCGACTGTTATTTCCTATGAAGTAAGAAAGAACAAACAAACAAGTAACATTTCTTCTTTTTATCTTTGATTAGACATATCCTTTTTATCTAACTCAAACAACGAATACAAGTTACTGTTTATTCACGTTTTATCAAGGTGGTTTACGTGTTTCCATTGATTGTATCAACGGTTCTGCAATATTCACTGAAATTTCCTCAATAATTCTTGCAAATACCTATTTTCTTAATATTACTCAAGTGATAATCAATAATCAACAAATGATCTCCTCAATGCCATTCTTTTTATGTTTTCTTCCATCAAAATTCATCGATCTTTCCAATCAATCATTTGAAATACTCGATCAAAATACATTTCCATGTTCAAATAATAGCACACTTCAATATATCAGTCTTGCATACAATCGTATTCAATTTGTTAATCGAACATTCAACAATTGGCTGATGATCGATTTAACATCGAACTATCTACTTCAATTTCCCTACAGTCTCTTTTCAACTGCAGTTCAACTTCGAGCAGAAATACAACAAGATCTACGTTTATCATCGAATAATCTTACTGAATTCGATTTATTTTTCTATACTTATTCAAATGTTCATATAGATTTTCAATCAAATCCGTTTAGTACTATTCGAAATACACAAAAACGTTCGTTAGCGAATCAATCTCTAATATCGAATTTAACATTTTCAAATTCAGTGAAATTTGTTATCAATGATATTCTTGCACAAGATTATAACGCATGTCAAACAAGTTCGTTTCGTGAACTTATTCAAATACTTGAACGTATGGAAACAGATCAATTAACCATTGAAATTGAATGTCAATGTTCATCATTCTATCTCAAAGAATCCTATCGATTGTTGAATTCATCAGCATATATCACCGATCGATTTTCTTGTGCTAATTCATCGAATTTCAATCAGACACAATTCGAAAGTTTGACTGAATCGATGTGTTCATCGAATATTGTTCTTTCAACGAATCGATTATGTCAATTTACAAGTTCTACTTCGACTTCGACTCTATCTCAATCAAGTGATAAGAATTATCTACTCGCTGTCGTACTCGGTTCAGTACTCAGTTGTGTTGGCGTTTTATTATTAGTTGGTGTTGTTCTTGCTGCAATTCATTTCAAACGTCGTGCAGCGAAAAGAAAAGAATTCGGAGCAGAACAATCAGGAAATTCTTCGTGGATCAACGATCTATCAGCAGTCTATGAAACTGAATTGAGCTGTCGTTTATGAACAAATAAACATTCTTACTTTTTCCTTTGCTTCTCTGTAAAAAAAAAGAACTCTTGAGAGAAAGAGATAAGATAGATACAATGAATCATATTATTGCAGAGAACTGTAAAACATGTTTATAATAATGTTATCAGTTTTATTGACATTAGATTATCGTATTTAAATATATGTTTTTTATGACAAAAAAGAAATACAAGACTTTCGTTTTTTTTTGTTAGTTGTTTGAAGAAAGATAGACTGTCATGGACAGTAGCACGTCAACAGCAGTTATTTCGATCGCCACAACTCTTCTCAATAATTCAACACGAGATAACTGTACTGGAAAACTTTTCTCGCTTAAATGTAATCTAGTTGAATTCGGTCATACATTTGCCTATTTCCTTTTGGCAATGTCACTTCTTCCACAATTTTTTCGTTTCTTTAAATATCAACAACGGTATATTGCTGGTATAAGTTACATGTGGATCATCATTCGAATCATAGCCTTGACTACACTCATGTCAGCTCATCGTTTTCAATGGTCATCTCTACTGGAATTCTGTGCTTTGATCGTTACAATCTTGATTTTCTATCAGGTTGTGTATTTTTCCAATAATCTTCATC
>ERZ778020.2864-NODE-2864-length-11892-cov-3.589423_pt1 | contig 11892 bp, 10 predicted proteins | sample MGYA00375750_ERZ778020 | MGnify/ENA primary metagenome ERZ778020 (study PRJEB29350, sample SAMN05389818) | bioreactor metagenome | isolation source: Ammonium sulfate bioreactor | place: South Africa: University of Cape Town | collected 2014-03-17 ...
GATCAATTATCATAATTACTATCATTCTATTACACCGGTATTGGCGATTACTCTTCTCGAAAGTAATTGTTGAACTGCTACGACCAGAGTATTGATCAAATATGATAGTAATTTCATTTCATTTCTTTCATATCGATGTTTTTCATCTTACACATCATATTGGAAAAAGCTATACTACAGTTGGATTCAAGTATATAATTCACTATGATTCGATATCTTTCCTTTTTCACTATAGTTCTGATTACAAATAAAAAATAAACCGTGGTGACCAAGCTTTCATTTACATATCGTAGACATGATAAGTTGATGTTTGTTATTCTTCCACTGCTCTTTCGATATAAGAACAAATAAACTAATTTTACCAGCATTTCTCTCAAATATTTCGATCTATTTTAGTTGATTTATTTTCCTTTCAAAGTGATTCTCATTGTGTATAATAAACGAATAATTGTTATTATATGATCATTAATGTATTTTACTCACAATCACTGAACTTCATCTATTTTCATATTAATTTTTCTTACCGAAACTAAACGAATAATTTTTACTAGAAGTCAATTCATGTATCTTAATTCTATTGAAATAATTTCCACTAATTTCACGTTTATCTTTCACTTAAATAACATATCTATGATTTTCAACAGAGCTGAATTCAAATTTCTGCATTATTCTCCATTATTGATTCTTTTTTCATATTTATCTACTTTGCATATATCAAATGAAATTGTTTGAACAAAGAACTTTTCAGATATGTTGATAACTTCCATTCAACTCCATTCATTTCTACATTAATAATGTACATAAACACGAAATGAATTATAGGCAGTATCAATAAATCCTACTACTTTATTTATTTGAATTCAAGTTTTTCCACTTTTATATTTTTATCCAGTATCTAAATGACAAACGAATGATTTTCACCATTGTACAATTCAACTATCATAGTCAGTTTAATGATATTTTCCTCGTTTTCCCACTTGTATTTGTTTAAAGTAATGGAAGAATTAGTTTATCAGTTAATTACTCAAATATCTCGATAACACACTGTCAACTACAATCGCTTTTCAAATATATTCTCCTCACAAATAACAAATGAATCATTTTCATCGATCTTCTCTTCATATATCTTATTCTTTTCTATTACTATGTTACATTTTACAATTGTTTACGATGGAAATATCAAATGAATATTTCTATTAGAGTTGAATTCTCATATCATAGACATTTCTATACATCTTGCTTCACTTTGACAATTATCTTTCTTTCAAATAGCAAGACAATCATATTGATAAGAGTTGTGTTGTTTCGAATATATACATATATATACTTACGTATGAATAAATCTGTGAGAACAACATTATTTGTCGTTGTTTGTTGAACATTTTTTTTGATAAGAACAACATCAGGATTTGTCGATTGGATTTGAAATCGAAATCCGATGATTTTCAAATTTTGTTTGTGATAAGAACGTTGGAGAGAAAGTTGAGCTGTAAGTAAACGCGATTGAAACATAGGCAATTCATATCTTTCATCTAATAATAATTTCGACGGTTGAATTTTATCTTGATCAAGAGGTTTAATAAAAAATTCAACGCATTGCACAATTGAAATTAAATTCAATACGAATATCAAATATCTCGTGGTATACATGATGTTATACTGTTATGATGAATATTCTTTTTCTTCTTCTTTCGTTTTCTTTTTTACCACGGTCTTATCGTTAAATACTTGTGCTTTTTCGTACTTTTCTTCTATTTATTAAAAACAGGTATATACGAGAGAAAGTGATGAGTCACACCAGCTGTCGTTGTTGTTATTGAATGAGATGTTCACTATAGTGTATTGATTGACGGAAGATTCAAGTGAAGTGGAAATTCTTTTTATGCAATTATAATGTCATGACATGCACTAGATGGCAGAATGATGTTCTCTAGACAATGTGTTACAATCGGAAATATGTTTCGTAATCTTTTTATAGGCAGAATTTGACCTGTATATATATATATATGTGAAAAGAAAAGCTCTCGAAGTTTTTAGCAACAACATAATATGTTTTTTATTATGTGGAAAGGACTTGATTCTTATCATTGAGATTATTTTTTTTCGCATTCTTGTCAAAATATTTTGTTTAACAAAACAGAAACGGCACAGTGTTTATAACATAGAACTTTAGTTGCATCGAGATTTCTGTCATTTTTGCTTTGTCATAGGTAAGAACAAAAATGAGGGCGCCACACATTCAACAATTCATGTTTTACGATATCAGCGTACGTACGTATGTATATGTATAACTCCGATACGATATATGTTTGTACTCAAATGAACTACTGTATTACGTAAAGATAATCAACTCAACGAAATTGTCAATTCAATTATTACATCGAATTATGACAGTGATTGAAAGCGTTATTTTCATAGTTCGTATTTTAACCTAGAAAGAACGAAAGATTGTTCTAGTTTCTATCTTACAGACATGATAATTACCTTAAATAAATATAAAAAAAACTGACCTTAACCGTCATAGTTATGATGGAGTAATATTAGAAAATTTATTTCATTTTTTTAAAATACATCTTCTCAATTTAAAATCGTCTAGTAATAGAATAATAAAAATGTTCGAATGCTTCTTCTTTGTAAATATTACTCATGGCCGTTCTTTTGTTTGGATCTTATCAGTCTTTGGAGTATAATATATATCTATCTATCTATATTTTATTTTCATTTATTCGAATAAAAAAAAAGAAGTCTTAGATTCAATTGTTAAACTGGCACAATGTCTACAATGCGTCGAAATCGTCCACGTAAAATTGTATTAGTAGGTGATAAAGATACAGGCAAACATTGTTATGTAAGAAGGTTGATTGATAATAAATATCCAAGAGATAGTTGGACAGATGTAAGTTTGTTGATTTCATTTGATTGAATAGTTTTGATTTTTTTGGTTCTCTCAATAGAAAGAATGTGATGTTTCGTCGTATACATTTCGACTTGATGAAAATACAGAAATTCCTACTGAAATCTATGTAATGAGTGTATTTTTACTTACAAAAAAAATCAATTTTTCATTATTAGGTTATTCATGGAGCAGAACGTGGTAAATCGATAATTAAAAAATATTATAAAAACATCGATGGTTATATTATTATGTTTGATGTTACTAATCCTGAAAGTTATGACAATGTTGTCGGATGGAAAAAGAATATTGACGCTGAAAATAAATTACATGAGCTACCTTGTGTTCTATTAGCGAGCAAAGTTCGTGTTGAAGAATTATTTGTCTAATATTTTGTTTTATTTTTCTCAGTGTGATTTGGAAAAAGATTCTGAAATAGCTGACCAAATGAAAGGAATCGATATTCTTATTGATCTCTTACATTTTCGTGCACATTTTGAAACTTCCAGTCGTGATAACATCAATATTCATGAGTCATTCGAAAGTTTAATTCGTGAAGTAAGTTTATTTCTAAAGAATGATGAAATAAAGTTTGTTTTGTTTTTTTTTTACATTTCATAGATATCAAATAATTCGAATTCACGTTCGTCATCTTTCGATCGAACCGAAACAGGAGAAAACACGTCGTCAATACAAGACGATGAAAACTCAGCAGCCACGTCATCACCTGACGTCGATCGTCTTGCTCCGGCCGAACCAAAAGAATATCTATTAAAAATTGTCGTTATCGGCGAACCGGGAGCAGGCAAATCTGCTATTCTACAACGTTATCTTAAAAACACATTCGGAATTGGTTATCAAGTGACAGTATGTCATCCAGATTTTATTAATAATATTTCATTAATTTCATTTGAAATCGTTTTAGATTGGTAGTGATATTGGCTACAAGAAACTTTTGTACAATCGAGATATTTTAAATATTCAAATTTGGGTTCGAAATAATGCATAGATTAGTTTCGATTGTTTGTACTATTGTTTGTTTTAATAGGATGTAGCCGGTCATGAACGATTTGGCAATATGACACATTTGTTTTATCGTGATGCAGATGCATGTATGATCGTTTTCGATGTATCAAAATATGAAACATTGAATTATGCTGCTAAATGGAAAGACGATTTCGATTTAAAAGTTAATTATGCTGAAGACAGACCAAAAAAACCATGCATATTAATCGGAAATAAAGTAATTTTATTTAAGAGAAAACAAAATTTCTTATTTAATCGTGATGTTGATTTCAGTGTGATCTGCCAAAAGAAGATCAACTTCAAGATGGAACACATACAACTGAATTTTGTAGATATCATAAATTTGCTCATTATTTCGAAACATCAGCTAAAACAGGCGTTAATGTTACTGAAGCTTTTTATTATCTTATTGGCGAAGTATGATATTACATTGAATTTCGAATGAAATGAATATTTTCTATTTATATTTTATTAGATTATGGCACAAAAACTAGGAGGACAAGGAAGAGAACGACGAGCTGCAACGAATGGAACAATTAGTATTACTGATCCAACAAAACCGTCAAATAAAAAACGTTCTTGTTGTTAATTTCATTGTTTTTTTTTCTATTCATACATAAAAAGATAAAATCTCAACTAGTTTTTCTTCGTTCGACAATGTTCACAAAGATTCGGTAGAAGTTTATTGAATTGTTGACTTTGTTGACGTTGATCTATTGAACAATTAAATATCGTTTGAAATTGTTCATTGACTTGAACAACTCGATTAACATGTAATTCCATGAGATTTTCTTCTTTATTCATCAAAATAATCATATTTCGATTGACATGTATGCATTCCGATTGACCATAGATAAGAAAAAATTCTCTTAAATCATTCGGTGTTAATGTTCGATTAAGTCGTTTTTCATTATAATCAATAATTAAACGAAGACCGATTAAATCGGCAAAATATTCTCGTTCAGTTAAATTTATTCCACATGGACAATGCGCATGACCAAGTTCATGTGCAATTAAAAGCAAAGCGATTTGTCGTGTACTTTCATTAGAATAGAGTTCAGCAATCGTTGGCTGAAGAAAAATACCTTGTTCAATTGAATAATACGCATTGATTTCGAAGAATTCATGTATAGCTTCGATAGATTTCTCTTCAGTTCGATCGATAAGATTCCAACTTGTCGAGAGAAAATGTTTGTCAATTGAATAGAATTCATAAGGTATACTTGCTGAAAGATCATCGTAGAGTTTTAATCGTTCGGGTTTAATATGAAATTGAATTGATGAAAGATAATCAAGTTTCGATGTTCGAGAAATGAAATCACGAAGTTCATAGGCTATGGAATAGAGTTCACTGATTTGATTTGTGAGAAATTTTTCATAGAATGACGATAATGTAAATGGATAATAAGTTTCAACTAATGTTAAACAATCGATTGGAAAAGATTTCGATTGTACAGATGAATTATTTGTCCAAAGTTGTTTGATTTGATTTTGTAGATCAGTTTGAAAAATACTTAGAAAAGAAAATAATTTCGATCCATATTTATAAATCATTAGATTACAAAAATGTTCCGAATGATCAGCAAATAGAAAACGAAATATCGAATCCAATTGAAAGAAATCTATCGAACGTATTTCAATATTAATTATTGGCGATGATGAATCTCGAATTTGTGTTTTTGTATAAGCAATAAATGTTTTCCAATAGAAAATATTTTCGAATTGATTCTGTCGAATAATTGTCGAATGAAGACAAACATACGATGCATCACCTGGCCATGAATGAATTATAATTTGAATGATTGATGTTGAAATATAATCAAACCATTGTTCGTATTCAGGTAAATGTTCGATCGATCGAAATGCTATGTAATAGGAAATAAATAATTGACATTGTGAAAGAATTGTATTACGAAAAATCGGAGTTTTAAGTAAACGAAATTCTAAATCGATTGTAAAATTTTGAATTAAAACATAGATATCTGAATGATTTATCGATGAGATTATCTCGCGATCGAGAAGAAATTGAAGGAAATCTTTAAGTTCATTGGTCTGTTTGATTGAAGAATAGAAAATAGGTAGAGAACGTTGATTATTAATTAATTCATGTAGATCATCGTTTATCGATGAATTTGATGATAAGAAAAAAAATGAATTCAATAAATCCGAATATTGTCGAATTGTATTTGTTAGGTTATTGAGACGAGTCGATTGAGAACAGAAATCAATTTGATTTTGTCGTAGATAGTTTTCAAATAATCGAGCTTGTTCAAAATCATAGAAATTCTCTTGATGATTTACAATTTGTCGTTGAATATGAATAATAATTTGTGTATCGAGATAGATCGTGTTCATATTCCATACTTGCATAAATGAATGTTGAAAATACGTTGAATCCAAACCGTGACAAAAATCGAAACGATCAGAAATAAGATCTTGTAATTGATTGAGAAGATCGACTTGTGATGTATGATGACATTGATGATAGAAATGAAACATATTCGAAATCGAACGAGAGTAATCGATGGAATTCGAATTTAAATCACGTTTAGTTAAAAATCGAGATTCATCGTCGTAATTTTGATGAAATGAATAGTATTGTTCGAGTCTAAAACAAGAAATTGAGGTTTTTTGTGTTTTGGTTTTATGCTAAAGGGCAGACTCGTTTGATGCCGAAGCCAATTCCTGATAATCGTCGAAATGTGATTGATTTTGTTCGTTTTCGAATTGATAATGATCAGTTAAATTCGCTAAGATTCGAGCAAAATTCTCGCGAATATCTCGAGATTTTTCTGTTAACCAACTACGTTTGAATTCATAGGGATTTAATGTATGATTTGTTAACCATTTTCGACAAATAAAACCATAGAAATCATCACAAATATCACTTTGAAAATCGAACTGTTCAATTGATAATGACTTTAATTGTTCGAATAGGCGATGTTTTTCAAGAAAATTTTTTTCTATTATTGTCGTAAAATACCCACGTGATAATGATGTATGTTTAGGTAAATGAATAACTTGTGTAAGAAAAATTAAACTGAGAATAAAGCCAATAGCTAGTGCAATGCAAAGGCTGAGAATTAAAATAAGAATTTTAAATCGTATGCCAGCCTTTTCAGCTAAAAGCGGATATGAAAGTGAGACTGTCGATGATGTAGTTATGAGACTAGTTGATGTCGTCGAATGTGCAGGCATGATAACTGTTGAATCGAAATGAACAGATTTTCGTAATGGATTGTCTTTTTGTTCATTCATATTTCTATTTTTTTTTTGTTTGAACTGAAAAGAAATGTGAATGAAGAGAAGCGTGCTTTATACTGAAATTGAGAAAAGAAGAAAAATTTGTGCATGGAAAATCACAAGTACATATAATTAACCTAATCTTAAATTACCACGAGTACTAATGAAAAGTGTTATTTGAAGGTTGAAGTTACATAAGATTGCATCAGTATGAAAATGAGTTAAAGAAAAAGAGAAGACGGAAATCAAAGATCACAATGTCATATAACGGCTAATTGAATTTTACTTCATATGTGTAATAGTGTCATTCTCTTAAATATATCTCTTTACTAAACCTTCAACTGTCTAATTTATTCGACAAATTCCGTCCTTGAATTGTTGCTATATATTTTTTTTGTTCTCTTCTCAGCATAACAATACTCTAACATGTAAATATATATATACATCAATGATGGTTCCCCAAAGAGTCAGCTTGTCGATTTCATTATTCTCGTTGCACGTTTGTCTCGTCTTTATTCTAACTTTCCGACTCAATCGAATTATACTCATTCTAGCATGATCATTTTTCTTTTTCTCTCCGACTAGACTCTTATATTCGCGTTTAATCGAGAGCAATCCTTCACATAGTTTATCTTCAAAAGAAATCAAGCACAATGAACCGAGGTCTCTCTCTCTCTCTCTCGCTCGATCTGTATTTTGTTATTTTTTTCTATGAATCTCTAAAGATTTCTCGTAGCAAACCTCTCAATAGTTTACTTGTTTCTATTTATTTAATCAATCAAAAAACAACGAGTTTGTTGTTGTTATACTTAACGAACATGTCAAATGTATTTAGATCTAATCATTGGTTCGATATTGAAATTCTATCGCACAATGTCAACATGTGTAATTAAAGAAGACAAATAGAGAATTAAAAATTGAATAGCAACAGAATGAAAATGAATTTCTTTTTTCGTACATTGAACAATTGTTAATTAAGTGCATTTACTTCAATAAAATAAGTTGTTATTAATGATTGCATAAGTAGAAGTTCTTTTTTTTTTAAAACATTAATTTTTTATTAAGATTAATTTAGAAATATTTTTCATTGTTGAGATGCTATTCATTTATTTTAGATCTAATAAAAAAAAATAATAACAACAGTACATGTACCGAGATAGCATCAATCTAAGTGTAAAAAATTAAAATAGAAAACTGTAAATCCGGTGTACTGAATTTAGTAGCGAATTTATTTGCATGATCGAATATTCGTATATATGGAAATATGCAAATGGATCTGTATCTTTCTATTGAAACGTGAAATATTCTTTTTTTTCTTTGTCTTTCTTTTTCTTTTATTAGTATCATTAAAAATAGAACGAATATAATTCAAGTGACAATACGTGTTTTTATTAAAATCAAAAGACGAGTCGATCAGATGACAGAGGAAAAATAGATTCTTTTTGCTTTTCGTTTCCGTTGTATGATTGTTAAAATGCAAACTCAGGCAATGGAATATCATAACCATATTCGGACGATGTAAATATATATTCACTAATTTTATTGTACATGATATCTTCCATTTGTCGATGAATATCATGATTTAATTGAAGTGTTTTCTTTCCCAATGATGTTGAATAAAATCGAATAAGATTAATAACATCATCAACGGTGAAATATTTCGCATAGATTTCACTCATATAAGATAGATAAGCGTCGAATGAAAATAGATCATCGTAAACTTTTTTTAATTCGACATTCTCCGGCGAATTTAATTTCAAAAATGATAAAAATTTCGTATATTCGTTTTCAGTACCCACTTGATTTAATAAATATCTAACGTGAGTTTTAAATTTATTTGCTGTCGAACGATTTGGTTTACATTCAAGCAAACCAAACAAACAAATTAAGGCAAGAAGAAAAACTTTCGATCGAATGGAATTCATCATTATTTGTTGTCAAACTAAAAGGAAAAAAAAGAATATCTCGTGTTTATATATTTCAATTGAACAGGATCTACGAAGCAATTGCTTAATTATGAGATTAACAGTTTTTGTAGGTGGAATATATATGTACGTGTATCAAAAAAAAAATACTTAGACGTTAATTTTTATCTTTCATTTAAGAAAAGATTCTTTACAGTGTATCCGTTTTTCTTCTCTTTTCTCCGTTTCTTTTTTCTCTCTTCGGTTTTCCTTTTTTTTCAAATGCAGTCAAAATTACAAATGAGTATATTACCTTTTTCTTTTTAATAATAATAATAATAATAATTAGCACAGCACGAATTAACCTCCTACATTAATAGATAATTAAAGATTGACTATAGTCTTCTCATTTGATGTTCATATTTGCGACATTCTATTCATTGTAGATCTTCTACGACAAAAAAAAAGAATATTTTGTAAAAATAATATTCATACAGGATACGACGAATGATTTCGCACGTAAATCTAATTCCTGTTAAGTCTAATTGAATTGAAATAAATCAATATTCTATGAATAGAGAGGTGCCGTGTCCCGGTGAGTAGTCAACGATATTATCTGAGAGAAGACAAAAGCTAGTCGACGATTCCTATTAAAAATAACTATAGTACGAGAATAGATAGTGATCTGAAGAGAACATCTGTTTTTTTTTCATTCTTATAAGATCATAAACATTTATTGAGCAAAATAAAAGTTAAGGATTTGTGCCCGATCGTTTCACAGTCGCATCATTATTCGTTCGTGTAATGAACAATTGTGATGCATTCTTTGGTCGTTTTTTATTTACACGTGTTAACATTCGTCGTTTGATTTTTTTTCGTAAGTCACGAAATGATCCACAACATGCAAATGGAAATAAAAATATAACATAATAATAAAGATATGCTGTATAAACAAGTGGAATACTAAATATATCCTCGGATAGACCATATTGATAAGCAAAGATCAATATTGTCCATGGAAAATTAAATAGAAGATACAAACTCGATATTGATAATAATTGAACAGTTAATTTTCGATGTCGACGCCACGTTATGGCTTGATTAAATCGTCGGCGTTGTTTAACAACACGTACAACAAGAAATATACTGAAGAAAACAATAATTAATGTTGGTATAAATTGATGAATAATTAAATCCCATGACCCGAGAAATGTTCGACTGAATATACATGGCACAAATATACCACCGGCAAGAAAAACATCAAATGAATTTTCACAAAATGGTGCAAAATGTATGATAGAATAATAAATTAAATAGTACAGAATAATGGAAATCATGGGACCATAATGAACAACTAAACGTTTTTCTCTTGTTCCCACCCATTTATCATGAAAGATTAGAATATGTCGTTCGATAGTTGCCCATGCAAATAAAGCGATTTGAACAGAATAAAATGTATAATCAAGAAACACCCAAATAAGATAGAATGTTGTCGTTGAAAACATCGGTATACCCGTTCGATTGTAATGTAAAATCCATGGAATATTCGTTATTTCATAGATCAAACCAATAAATAATAGAACAATAATGATATGATTGTGAAGTGCACGACGAAGTGCTCGATCAGATAAAATCGTATAGAGAACAAGAAGAGTACAAAGAATTGAAATTATTTCAAAGAACAGATAGGACCAAAATCGAACGATTGGCGGTATAACCCAATTGGATAGACTCGTTAGATTTGGTCGAACACCGCCGCCCGTTGAACGATGTTGATCATTCGACATGTTCGCGTATTGTTAAATATTTACTGTGGCTTGGATAACGATTTTGAAAGAAAAAACTGAGGCGACAATACTAGCAAATTCCGTTTCTCGTCTCTTCTTTCTTAGGTAAATTAGAATGATTGACAGTAAGTTTTATCCTATCGAATTCATGAGAATCTTCAATGATTAAAATATGAAAGAGAAAAGCTGTCAGCCAAGTGCACTTTGTCTGCAGCCATGCAATAACAGATTGAAGCTTGATTAACTCACGCAAATAGGAAAGTCATAGTTTTCCTTTGATTTTTCTGTCTCTTTCCTTGAATTAGAAGACTCGGAATGAATACCCGCAGGGTCAACAAGACGAATATGTGTGTGTCTGTAGACTTTTTCGAAATTAAGTTAGAAATAAACAGATTATGTTTGTTTGGTTTTGTATACAAATTTATTAACGATAAAAATAATGAAAAAGAAAATTATTATTTGAATTCCATTTGAATCGGTAAAGTAAGTATTTGACCTTTTGTAAATTCAAGATTCTAAATGAAAAATTAATTTATTGAATTATGATTACGAATGCATTTGTCTTACTTCGCCAGCATAAGAAATTAACGGTGAGATTTCGACAAAATTCGAACGGTTTTCATTTTCAGAAAGTTTATCCGCACTAAAAATCAAAAACAAAAAGAAGTCTTGAAGAAAACCGACAAAATGAAATGATGTTTTTTTTCTTCGTACAGAATAATTTGTTTAACAATATTTGTTGGTAAAATAGCACCGGCCGCCTGAAGCCACCGAACATGTTGAAGCATTAGATCACGTTTACATGTGGTAGCCGTATCTTTTGTACCCGAACCGTTTTTCAATGGAGAAAATTCATCTTCACGACGAACTTCCCAAACATAGAATTTTCTGTGAAACGGTAAATTTATGTTTTCCTTTAGGTGAAAATACGTATATATGTGTAATCCTACTTGGCACAAGTAAAAACATCGAAGACAAATTTTTCTAATTTCACCCCGGTGATTTCGGTTGGTTTATCTAAACGTTTGCCATCTTTTCC
>ERZ778020.2898-NODE-2898-length-11784-cov-4.715577_pt1 | contig 11784 bp, 15 predicted proteins | sample MGYA00375750_ERZ778020 | MGnify/ENA primary metagenome ERZ778020 (study PRJEB29350, sample SAMN05389818) | bioreactor metagenome | isolation source: Ammonium sulfate bioreactor | place: South Africa: University of Cape Town | collected 2014-03-17 ...
AGCGAACCCGCTCGGCATCTACGTCAACGCCATCAACTGGTCACGGGAGCTTGGGTAATGAAACCGTCTTTCCGTAAAGCCGGAAACCCGGCTTCTCGCACTTCCACACTCGCGGCCCTGCTGCTTTCAGCAACTGCGCTCGCCGGCTGCGCCACGACGCAGAAACCGCCCGAGATTTCCTATGACGACGCGACGCCCGCCATGCAGACGGTCGATCCGCCGGGACCGGTGCAGGTAGTGGAGCTTCCACGTCCGCTGCCGCTGCCGGGGCAGATGAAGCCCGTCGAAGAATCGCGCCGAACCCCAGAGCCGACCGATCCGACGGCCCGCGTCAATCAAGCCAACGCCGCCGCACGCGTTCAGCCGGTGCGCGACGGCTTTATCAACGCGATGCAGGTCTACCCTTACACCGGCGGCGCGCTCTATCAGGTCTATACCGCCGTTGGTCAGATCACCGATATCGCTCTGCAGCCCGGCGAGCAGCTCGTGGGCTCCGGGCCGGTGGCCGCTGGCGACACGGTCCGCTGGATCATCGGCGACACGCAGAGCGGTTCAGGTGCGACTCTGCAAGTCCACATCCTGGTGAAGCCGACCCGCGCCGACCTGATGACCAACCTGGTCATCAACACCAATCTGCGGACCTATCACATGGAGCTGCGCTCGACGGAGCGCACCTATATGGCGTCGGTCTCGTGGCAGTACCCGCAGGATCAGCTCATCGCCCTGCGCCGCCAGAACGCGCAGGCCGAGGCCGCACGTCCCGTCGCCACCGGCGTCGACCTCGCCAACATCAACTTCCGCTATGCCATCGAGGGCGATCGTGCGCCATGGCGGCCGCTGCGGGCCTATGACGACGGACGGCAGGTCTTCATCGAGTTTCCGCGCGGCATCGGCCAGGGCGAGATGCCGCCGCTCTTCGTCGTCGGCCCCGAGGGCAACACCTCCGAACTCGTAAATTACCGCGTCCGTGGCAACTACATGATCGTCGATCGCCTGTTCGCGGCCGCCGAGCTGCGCTTCGGCGCCGGTGACCACCAGAAGCGCGTTCGGATCACCCGCACCGACGGGAGGCCGGCGTCGTGAGCGAGCCTGAAGCCCGGAATGAGGATGAGGATGCGCCGCTGACCGGGTCGACCGCCGACGCGGCCGCCCCGATGCGGCTTCGTGCAGAGGCTCCGCGCGTTACGCGGCTGTCGCGCAGAGTGCTCGCCGGCATCGGTCTCGTGGCGAGCCTGGGCCTGGGCGGAGCGCTGATCTACGCCCTTCAGACGCGCGATGGCGGCAAGTCCGCCGAAGAACTCTATTCGACCGAAAACCGATCGACCGCCGACGGCCTGGCGGGTTTGCCTCGCGACTACAGCGGTGTGCCTCACCTTGGCCCGCCGCTTCCCGGCGATCTCGGCCGTCCTATCCTCAGCGCGCAGAATCGCGGCCAGCCCATGCCCAACCCCGGCGGAGCAGCGCCCAATCCCGGTCTCAGCGCCGAGGAACAACGCCGCCTGCAGGAAATCGAGAACGCCCGCACCGCCAAGCTCTTCGCCGGCACGGAGAACCGGCCTACGCCACCATCAGCCTCTGGCACTGCGACGGTTGTTGCGCCACCCACGCCTGACCTAGCCAGCCTCGGGCTTGCTCCCCAGCCAGCAACGCCGTCGGCCCAGGATCGGCAACTCGCCTTCCTCAATGCCGCCGCCGATCGCCGCACCGTCTCGCCGGATCGCATCGCGGCTCCGGCGTCGCCGAACATCCTTCAGGCGGGCGCCGTGATTTCGGCCGCGCTCATCACCGGCATCCGGTCCGATCTTCCGGGCCAGGTCACCGCGCAAGTGACGGAGAACATCTATGACAGCCCGACGGGCCGCATTCTTCTTGTTCCCCAGGGCACGCGCATCATCGGCCAGTACGACAACAATGTTCAGTTCGGCCAAAGCCGCGTGCTGCTGGTCTGGAACCGGCTGATCTTCCCGAACGGCCGCTCGATCGTGCTCGAGCGCCAACCTGGCGCTGATGCCGAAGGTTATGCCGGTCTCCAGGATGGCGTCGATTATCACTGGTGGGATCTCGCCAAGGCGGCGGGCTTGTCCACGCTGCTGAGCATTGGAGCAGAGCTCGCCACCAACGACGACGACCGCCTGATCCAGGCTATCCGCAACGGCGGGCAGGACACGATCAACGATGCCGGTCAGCAGATCGTTCGCCGTCAGTTGAACATCGCCCCGACCTTGACGATCCGCCCAGGGTTCCCCGTTCGCGTCATCGTTACCCGCGACCTCGTCCTCGAACCCTACGGAGGCTGACATGGCAAAGCTGAAGCTCGGGGCCGTTGCCGACGACAAGCCGGTCAAGCTCACGGTTGAATTTCCGGCGGCCGTTCATCGCGACCTGGTCGCTTATGCGGAGATTCTGGCCCGCGAGACCGGCCATCCGGTAAGCGACCCGGCCAAGCTGATCGTCCCCATGGTGGAGCGCTTCATGGCCACCGATCGCGGCTTCGCGAAGGCCCGGCGGCCGCGTCAGTCGCCCGCGGGCAACGCGGGATAGCGCTCCTGCAGCAGGTTGATGAAACCCGCCAGCGCCGGATTGTCGTTGTCGCCCTGCCAATAGGCCGCATAGTTGATCCGGCTCGGGCCGTTGCCGTCCCGCGCCTCGCGGTAGACCACGCCTGTATAAGAAGCCCCGATGCAGGCTTCGCACATCAGGCTAACGCCGAAGCCTGCCCCCACGACGCTCTTGATGTTCTCGCGGCTGACATCGTGACTGATGACCTTGGGCCGCTCGCCCGGCGCGGCGAGCTTCGCCAGCAAGATGTCCTGGATCTCCGGCCCGGGGTCGCGCTGGCTGAAAAGGAAGGTCTCGTCCTTCAGATCGGTCCAATAGACGATGTTGTTGCCGGCCAATCGGTGACCTTCCGGCAGCGCGACCATGATGCGCTCGCTCCACAGACCCATGACCTTCCCATCACGGGCGATCGGGTCGCCTGTTACGATGGCGACGTCGAGCCGGCCGGCATCGACGCCGGTAAACAGACATGCGCGTGCGCCCTCATATGTCTGGATTTCGACCTTCGGGAACCGCGACGCATAGTCGATCAGGTTGGCCCGCAGATTCCCCGCCGACAGCGAGGTGTAGAATCCGACCGTGAGGCGGCCGGCCTCGCCCCTGCCCATGTCCTTGGCGGTAGCGGCCATATGATCGACCGTTTCGACGAGATGACGGGAGGTCCGCAATATCTCGACGCCAGCCGTAGTCAGCCGAACGCCCCCGCTGGTTCGTTCGAACAACACGACGCCCAGACGCCCTTCCAATTGCGAAATGCAGCGGCTCAGGGTCGATTGCTTGACCCCAAGCGCTTCAGCCGCCCGCCGAAAGCTGCGGTAGTGCGCAGCGGCGACCGCATAGCGCAGATGTCTCAGTTCGATTTGCGCTTCCAGCGATCGGAACTCCTCCTGTGATTCCGGCAACCTCCTGTCATGGGACCCCCGGAATTTATGTGCCCGGCGGAGCGGCAGCCGCCTCAACCAATATGGGAATTGTCCGCCGCAATTTTCACCGTGCGGAAGCGCAACCGACTCGGATCGGCAGAGCCGCCGACAGGACTGTAATCAGCCTACTTGGAGAATGCTATTGCGAGGCATTCGCAGATACGCACGATGGAATCCTCGCGTCACTGGTCGCCCAGTGTTCGCAGGTGGGTTAACCCTGAACAAGGATCCAACTTCCCTGGATGGATCGTCAGGCGGCCCCGCATCGATCTGGCTGGCACCAACATTTGAGAGGGTCAGTCTCATCGGCCGGCCGCTGAATGCGCCGCGATGGTCGGCACCGACGGCTCAGTGGCATCCTCCCTGGTGTGCGAAGTGCGGCTTGGCAGCAACCGCGCCGAGTTCACGATGAAGACGAGTTCGGAACTCACGTGAATGAACGCGGCGAGCAGCGGGTTGAGAAAGCCCAAGGCGGCCAGCACGATGCCGAGTGTGTCGATACCGATGGTGCCGGCGAAGTTCTGCCAGATGATGCCGCGCGTCCGCTTGGCCAACGCGAGCGTTTCGACGAAGCGCTCAAGGTCGTTGCCGAGCAACACGACATCTGCGCTCTCTTGGGCGACGTCGGTGCCAGAGCCCATGGCGACGCCGACGTTGGCTTCGGCGAGCGCCGGAGCATCGTTGACGCCATCGCCGACCATAGCGACGACACGCTTCTGGGCGATGAGAGATTGAGTGCGCGTCAGCTTCTGCTCAGGCAACAATTCCGCTTCGATCTCCTTGATGCCAAGGACCGAGCCAACCGCATGCGCGACGTGAGGTATGTCACCTGTGAGCAGGATGGTTCTCACGCCCATACGATCGAGCGCTTCAATCGCACGCTTGGCTTCAGGCCTCACCCGGTCCGCGACCACGATCGAACCGAGGAATTGCCCGTCACGAGCGACGAACATTGCCGAGCCGTACTCGGCGGTTGGACGCGCAGGAGGGAGATCGATTCCGTTGACTTCCATCCAGCCCCGATTACCGACGAGGACTGTGCTATCGTCGGCTTTAGCGGCGATGCCGCAGCCCGGCGTGTAGGCGAAGCTGGTCGGCTCGACAACGTTGCGACCCTGAGCACGGGCATAGGCGACAATCGCCTGGCCGAGCGGGTGCTCGGAGCGAAGTTCCGCCGTCGCGGCTGCATTGAGAAGTTCATCGTCGGTCGTGCCGTCAATGGGCAGGATTTGCTGCACTTCAGGCCGGCCGAAGGTCAGAGTACCGGTCTTGTCGAGTACAACGGTATCGACTCGGCCGAGCGTCTCCAGATGGACGCCGCCCTTGATGATGGCGCCTAGATGCGCGGCGCGGCCGATGCCGCCGAGAATGGCGAGAGGTGTGCCGGCGGCGATCCCGCAGGCTCCGGCGACGATGATCACCGAGATCGTCGAATAGACGTCGCGGGTGATCAGAAAGGTCAGCACCGCGGCGCCGAGGGCGAAGTAGACGAGATAGCCTGCCAGCCTGTCGGCGAGGCGCTGGACCGGAGCGCGCGACTTTTCGGCACGCTCGACGGCCTCGATGATCTTGCCATAGCTCGTGTCGCGGCCGATCCGCTCGGCGGCAATCTCCAGCGCCCCGGACTGGTTGATCGAACCCGCAAAGACACGATCACCAGACGTCTTTTCAACCGGCATCGATTCTCCAGTGATGCGGGATTCGTCGGCGAAGGAATGGCCCGAGCGCACCGTGCCGTCGACGGGGATGCGACCGCCCGGCGCGACTAGAATTGTGTCGCCGACGGATAGTTCCCCGGCCGCGATGGAGCGGATCGAACCGGCGCGGCGCACCGAAACCTCACGCGGCAGAAACTCGAGCAGGTCGCGAATAGCCTTGCGCCCCCGTCCCACGGTCATCCCTTCCAGGACTTCAGCGACGAGAACGAAGAGGGTAATGACCAGCGCCGTGAAGAATTCGCCGATGACAGCCGCCGCGGCGATCGCGATCGTCATTGACAACTCCATCGTCATCCGACGCTGGAGAATGTTCTCAAACGCTTCCTTGAGGATCGGCCAGCCGCCGATCAACAAGCCAACGACGCCAATGACGCTGACTGCCTGAAACGGCTCCCAGACGCGGAACCACTCGGTCATAGCCGCGATCGCAACGAAGGCGATGCGCACGGCTTCGAGCCAGTCCAGGGACTGGGGATGATCATGGCCAAGCTCATGATCATGATCTGGGCCGGCATGATCATCGTGCTCGAGATAATCCGCTCCGGTAGCGGGCTCGATTACGCGCGCCTGAGCCGGGTCGGCCAGCCCGTCGTGCTTCTGGGCGTCATGGGTGGTCACGAGCAAAATCTCCATCGTTATCTTAAATAGGTGCGCACCACGTCGATGAGCTCGTCTGCACCCTCCCTGCGCCGATCGTGATCGAGCTCCGGATCCGCCACATGGAGCCGGATGTGGTCTTCAAGCACCTCGCCCATCAGGCCGCTCACTGCGCCTCGCACCGACGCAATCAGCTGGAGCACATCAGCGCAGCCGATCTCCTCCTCAAGAGCGCGTTCCACCGCCTCGACCTGACCGCGGATGCGGCGAACACGCGCAAGTAGCTTGGTTTTCTCGCGGACCGTGTGAGCCATAAACGCTCCTTTCTGTTGCCATATAATATACCCCCCTATGTTATTTACAAGATGGCAGGTGGCTTGCCGTATCCCTTCCAGGGGGATAGTATCATAACATGAACGAGCAGGCTCATGTCCACGAAACCCATCCCGAAATTGTCAAGCGGCTGAAGAGGGCCGACGGGCATCTGCGCGGGATCATCGAGATGATCGAGGCAGGTCGGCCCTGCCTCGACATCGCCCAACAGCTTCATGCGGTCGAGAGGGCCATCTGTCAGGCGAAGAAGACTTTGATCCAGGATCACCTCGACCATTGTCTTGAGGACGTCGTCGGCCCGCTGGCGCGCGAGCAGCGCCGTTCGATCGACGAATTCAAAGAAATCGCAAAGTACCTGTGAGGCGGTAATGATGGACAGAGTGCGCCAGTGGTTCGGTTTCGGCGCGGCGGCCTTCGCCGGCCACGGCCATCAACATGATCACGGTGAAGGCGGCCAAGGTCACACGCACGGCGTAATCGACCCGACCATCGCGACGACGACGCGCGGCATCTGGGCGATCAAATGGTCATTCGTCCTTCTGGCCATTACGGCCGTGTTTCAACTCGTGATCGTCTTCCTCTCCGGCAGCGTGGCGCTATTGGCGGACACTATCCACAACGTAGGCGACGCGGCCACCGCAATCCCGTTGTGGGTAGCCTTCATGCTGGCCCGCCGCAAACCGAGCAAGACATTCACCCATGGCCTGGGGCGCGTCGAGGACTTGGCGGGGATCTTGATTGTCCTCATCATTCTCTTCAGCGCGATTGTTGCCGGGTACGAGGCGATCGACAGGTTGATAAATCCACAACCAATTTCATTTCTCGGCTGGGTCGCAGCGGCGGGCATCATTGGCTTCGTCGGCAACGAGGCCGTCGCGGTGTTCCGCATTCGGATCGGCCGCGAGATCAACAGCGCCGCGCTGATCGCCGACGGCTATCATGCCCGCACCGACGGCTTTACCAGCCTGGCGGTTGTTCTCGGCGCGGTGGGCGTATGGCTTGGATTTCCGCTTGCCGATCCCATCGTCGGACTCCTGATCACAGTCGCGATCTTCGGAATTGTCTGGCAATCCTCGAAAGCTGTTCTCACACGCATGCTCGACGGCGTCGAGCCGGGCATCGTCGAAGAGATCCGCCATGCGGCGGGGCATGTGCCCGACATTCAGCGGGTGCATGACGTAAAGGCACGCTGGATTGGGCACCGCCTGCATGCGGACGTCGCGATCGGCCTGGCGGACACTGCGACAGTGGCTGAGGCCTTGAGAGTCACGGGTGCCCTGAAGGAGGAGTTATTCGCCCATTTGCCTGCGTTGGGGGGAGCCAATATCCGCTTGGAGAATCCGGGAAGTCTCGCAGAGGGGAAGCGGGACCATTCTCATGCCGGGCATCATCACGCGCCGGCGCCTTTCAAGGTCGTGTGCGATTTGGCCGCGGGGGTGTTGGAAATTGTCGATACCCCGGTCGGCGAACGGATGCGCCTCACGGTCGATCGGTATGCAGATAACTTGACGGCTACCGTGATTATCGATCGGCCCGCGGGGCCGGAGAAACTCCTCCTCTTACCTACTGCCGACAGCCATCATCACTTTGTAAGCACTGTGGCACCCGCCGAACCGCACGAATTCCAAGCGAAGTTGCTGTTACGGGCCGGCGATCGGCAGCAATATCTGCCATTCAAGATGGTTGAACCGGAAGGACACCATCACTGAGATGCAGTAAAGACAAGGCTTTCAACTGATCACTGATTACGAATCCGTCGGTGCCAGAAAACAGACATGCTTCAGGTCCTCGCCAACCGCATCTATCGCGATCTCTTCCTCGCCCAGGTCATTGCACTTTGTCGGCACTGGGCTCGCAACCGTCGCGCTCGGGCTTCTGACGCATGACCTTGCCGGCGCCAACGCCCGCGCCGCGCTTGGCACGGCGCTCGCCATCCAGATGGTCGCCTGTGTCGGTATGGCGCCAATCGCCAGTGCACCACCGGGAATCGCCGAGCGCAGCATGAGGTCATTTTCGCATGACGCCGCCTCATGACCGATCTCGCCGTCTATGCCGGGCTATTCGTCACCGCGCTCGCTGCGGCGACGATTCTGCCAATGCAGTCGGAAGCAGCCTTGGTCGGCCTATTGCTCGCCGATGCTTATCCGCCATGGCTGCTCGTCATTGTGGCGAGCATCGGGAATGTGCTGGGGTCGATCATCAACTGGCTACTCGGTCGCGGCATCAAGCACTTCCGGCACCGGACATGGTTCCCGGCGAAGGCGGCAGGCCTGGAACGGGCGCAACGTTGGTATCAGCGCTACGGCAAATGGTCGCTTCTTTTGAGCTGGGCGCCGATCATCGGCGATCCGCTGACCGTCATCGCCGGCGTCCTGCGAGAGCCGTTTCCCATCTTCCTGCTGCTCGTCGCCGTCGCCAAGATCGGACGCTACCTTGCGCTCACGGCAGCGACTCTTAGCGTGATTTGATGGGGATGCTCCAAGATATCGTCAGTTTCCAGCGCGAGATCTATCTGGCTTTCGCGAACCAGATTCAGGCGTTCGCCAATGGCGGGGGTTGGAGCGCGTTTCTAGTCTACCTGCCCATGGGAATCCTTTTTGGCGCGGCGCATGCTTTGACGCCCGGCCACAGCAAGGCGGTCTTGGCGACCTATCTGGCAGGGTCGCCATTCGGCTTGATCCGCGGCCTGACCGTTTCGCTCGCGCTGTCCTTCACTCATGTCACGATGTCGGTCCTCATCGCGCTCCTGTCGTTGCCGCTCGTCTCGATATCGCTCGGCAGCGTCGGGCGTGCCCCTATGCTGGAGGATATCAGTCGTGGCCTCCTGGGGCTGATCGGCATCTGGATGCTATACCGCGCCTTCCGTCGGCCCCCCCACGTCCACGACCATGGAGAGGGTGTCGCGTTCGGCTTCATGGCAGGCCTTGTTCCGTGTCCGCTGACGCTGTTCGTGATGACGTTTGCGATCTCGCGCGGCGTGCCGCAGGCCGGCGTCGCTTTTGCCGTCACCATGATGGTGGGCGTTGCCGTGATCCTTTCTGTCGTGGCGGCCGCGACCGTCCTGTTTCGTCAGAGGGTCGTTCATCTCGTCGAAAACCGGCCCGTGCTCTTGGACGGGATTACGAGAGGGATTGAAGGGATCGCGGGTCTGACGCTCACGGTAATCGCAACGCGAGAATTGGTTTTAAGATAATGCAGCTCATGCCTGCGGCTCGCCTCGAATGCTATTACCTTGGTGGGGCGGCAAAAGCCGCAGCCATTCGGAACGTGGCGAACGATACGCTGCACTGGGAGGACGGAGAAATCACGCTCGGCGGCGGTGAGGTCGACCGGATCGCCTGTCCCAAACTGATCCGGCGGTTCGTGGCTCCGAAGGCCGTGTCCTCTTCGTAGCGGCCTCCGAAGGCCCGGCGGTCGCGGAGCGCTTCGACGCAACTGCATTCGACATCGACGACATGATCTGGAGCCATCGCGGCCAGGCATGCGCGTGCGCCCTCATATGTCCGGATCTCGACCTTTGGGAACCGCGACGCATACTCGATCAGGCTGGCCCGCAAGTTCCCGGGCGACAGACGGCCTCGCGCAACGCAGGTGTCATGGCCCACCGGCAGCGACACAGTTTCTGAGGCGGTGATCGCCCCCGAGCGCGCCATTCTGAGGGATGGATGTCACCCGCACTTTGCCGTGGGAAACGCTGCTTCTGTCGGTCGCCCTCTACATCGTCGTGCCGGTGATCATTGCCCAGGTCGTGCGCCGGTCGATCATGGCGGGGGGCGGCGAGCCCGCTCTGCTTCGCCTCCTGAAAACCCTGCAACCGTTATCGCTCGGCGCGCTGCTTGCGACGCTGGTGCTGCTTTTCGGGTTCCAGGGCGAGCAGATCCTGGCGCAGCCGCTGGTGATCGCCATGCTGGCCGTGCCGATCCTGATCCAGGTGTATTTCAACTCCGGTCTTGCTTACCTGCTCAACCGCGCGACCGGCGAAGCGCACTGCGTCGCGGCACCCTCAGCGCTCATCGGCGCCAGCAATTTCTTCGAGCTGGCTGTCGCCGCCGCCATCAGCCTCTTCGGCTTCAATTCCGGCGCGGCGCTGGCAACGGTCGTGGGCGTCCTTATCGAAGTGCCGGTGATGCTGTCGGTGGTCAAGATCGTCAACAGCACACGCGGCTGGTACGAGGCGGGTCCGGCGGTCAGGCGCCGCGCCGCATCGGGACAGGAAGTCACTGGAACCGGCATCAACGAGGCCGCGCGGAGCTGATCAGATGAACATAGTAATTCATCACAATCCCGATTGCGGCACCTCTCGCAACGTGCTCGCGATCATCGAAGCGGCAGGCTATCTTCCGACCGTCATCGAATACCTCAAGACCGGCTGGACCAGACCTCAGCTCCTGGGCCTGTTCGCAGCGGCCGACCTGACCCCACGCACGGCCTTGCGCGAGACAAAGTCCCCTGCGGCCGAACTGGGACTGCTCGACCCTTCCGTGGACGACGAGACGTTGCTTGCCGCCATGATCGAGCACCCGGTGCTGGTCAATCGCCCCATCGTCTGCACGGCAAGAGGCGTGAAGCTGTGCCGTCCGAGCGAAACCGTGCTCGACCTTCTCGATCGCCTGCCGCCTGGCCCCCTTCACAAGGAAGATGGCTCATTGTTGATCGATGCTGAGGGACGGCGAATCGGCGGGTCCAATTGATGCATCGGGCCTCGACCGGGGTAGCCTTCCTGCCATCGATGCGGTGCGTTCGGTCGGCAAGAATGCGTGCGGACATTCCGCAAGCAAACTAACTCCATCGATCGCCGATGAATCCGGTCCTTCATCTGCGCAGCATCGGTCGGGCCGCCTGGAGCCGTCCATCGATTTGGCTCTGCGTCCTCAAGCCAGTTGATTGAGTCCCCCTCATTCTTGACGGATCTCTTGCCATTTTTCGAAGGCTCGGGATCAGATCGTACTTTTTTTCTCGTGAGGCGCCCGAGGGTGGCACCGCACTCGCTATCATCGGGTCATTGCCGCTGCGGCAGGGGCTTCCGAGGTTTCCATGCGCCCATCCCGCAGGCGAACGATCTTGTCCAGACGCCCCAAGATTTTGTCATCGTGCGTCACAACAATGGTTGCCGCTCGCTGCTCGACAGCCAGCTTCCGAAGAAGATCCATGACGATTGTGCCGCGCTCGGAATCGAGCGAGGCCGTTGGTTCGTCGGCAAGGATGATCCGCGGCTTGTTAGCGAGTGCCCGTGCGATGGCTACGCGCTACGCCTCGCCGCCGGAGAGCTGCGCAGGCATGGCGTCGCGGCGATGTCCGACTTGCAGGTACTCCAGCAGTTCTGAGGCCTTCTCTCGAGCGTCTTTACGTCGCCATCCTGCAAGGTCGAGAACGATTGCGACATTGTCGACCGCATCGAGAAACGGAAGCAGATTGTGATACTGGAATATGAAACCGATCTTATCGAGCCGCAGCCGGCGCAAATCGCTGGTGAGCCAGCGGTTGTCATAGACGACATCGCCGTCCAGCCGCATCCAGCCTTGGTTCGGCTCGACGATGGCCCCGATGACATGCAACAGCGTGCTCTTGCCGGAACCGCTCGGGCCGAGGAGACCGACGACCTCGCCAGCGTTGACCTTCATGGTTATATCGGTCAGCGCATCGACCCGCGTCGG
>ERZ778020.2900-NODE-2900-length-11774-cov-3.842051_pt1 | contig 11774 bp, 10 predicted proteins | sample MGYA00375750_ERZ778020 | MGnify/ENA primary metagenome ERZ778020 (study PRJEB29350, sample SAMN05389818) | bioreactor metagenome | isolation source: Ammonium sulfate bioreactor | place: South Africa: University of Cape Town | collected 2014-03-17 ...
TGAACAATTAAAACCATAGGAATAAAGAATTACAAACAGTCGAAATTCTCCTTGAATCACCTAGTCAAATAGAACAAAGAGAAAGAAAAATGTTAAATAAATCAATATTTAATTGTCTTCGCTCTCGTAACAAACAAACCTTCATTATTTTCCAACGCACACACACACAAGATCAAACTAAAGACTAACTCTAGCAAAGTTTCGTTTCTTCTCCCTCTTCTTCTCTCAATTAAATTAACGCCATGTGTCACTGTCCATCAGGTGTTAAAAGAATCTATCGGGATCTTGAAACAGATAAAAAACAACACTTCTTACCCCACATCAGTACTAATCAGTTGCTGATTAGTATGTGGTAATGACAAGTGAAATATAAAAATAAAACTCAAATCGAATTAACTGACGATAGTTTATTTACATGGGAATCAAGACCAACAGAGAGAGAGAGAGAGAACGCGTGCAAGGGAGAGAAAGCTGACATTGCGTGTTAAGTAAAAATGTTTCGGATTGTTTTCTTTTTTCTTAATTTAATTTCCACTCCTACCTTTACATTTGTAGAAAGAAATTTTCATCATAGTCAATCCCAAAAGAAAGATTTTCTGTCCTTCTCAAGACAAGAAAATATGTCATATCGGCATGTGTATTTATATAGATATATATATAAATAGACAGAAAATCTTCTAATGAAAGAAAGACAAACATTGTTAGTACATCTTGATTGAATACTCGAAAATGCAAATTAGAGAATCATATCCTACTCTTAAAAACCAGTTAATTATACTAATGATCGGAATCGGAAAATTTCTTTTTTTTTTCAATTGTTTTACACGTACATGTTCAACAATTCAACAATAAAACAAAAATGTTTTTTTTAGAGAAGAAAATAGTTTATAGAATGAAATTCCTCTTCTTTTGTTGAGAGCAATCGTTCGTGTTTTGAGTAATAGTTAGAAAGAAAAAGAAACGGAAATTTACATCAATAGAATGAAAATGAAAATATTCTTTATATTGAAGAAGAGAAAACTGTCATTTAACCTGATGCTATTACCTACACAGAGATCTAATCATTTCCTGAACATCCACTTCGTTCTTTTGTTCAAGCTCAATGATTTTCCGTTGAAAAAGCTGATTATTATTATTATTTTTTGTTAAAAAATAGTGAGAGAATGCGCAAGAACTTTTTACTTACCATTTTTTTTTGTTGTTTTGAGTTGAAGTTCTTCAAATAGTGATTGAAAATAAGTGTTCTAGAAAGATTGCACTAATAGTTTTTGATATTGTGTTGTTATAATCTTGAAAAGAGATAGATAGACAGACAATTTGAATACAATACAAAACAACTAATGAATAATAAATATTTATCAAGATGAAATAGAGTATGTGTGTTTTAAAAAAAAAATAATTGATTATTTATTGCGAAATAATAACAATAACGAGATTTGTTGATTATCTTCAACAATAGCATCTAAAGTAGTTCATTTCTTCTTCTTCTTCTTCTTCTTTTTTTTCTATTTGCTCATCGTTTTCGTTGACTTTAATATTATCGAGAATTACTAATCGTTGAAAAAAAAAGATTTTCTTTTTCTCTCTGATTGACAGAAAGAATAGAAAGCCGTAGGTTCATCGGAAGCTCGACTCATTCTCGCTTCTCTATATCGCGTTGAGGATCTCAATGGCTAGAAAAGAGAGACCGATTGCGCATGCACACGCCTACAATTGAGTGTCAAAGTCGTATTTTTTCTTCCTTCTTATCGACAACGATACTATTCGATTAGATCAAACAATGTAACCAACGGCTTGTGAAAACAAATGATTCTCGTTGACTATTTTTCAATACATGATTTTCTTTTTAATCAAATAATCATATAGAAAAGGGCGAGAAGTTCTCAGTTTTTTGTGTTCGTATACAAGAGAGAGAGAAAAAAAAAGATTTATGCTCTTTGAAAGTCAAAAAAAAGAAAAGACTCACGGTATTAAGAGGAAACGATAGAAAAAGGATATTGTCTCTGGCGTTATTCTTGGCTCGCTAAGCTAATGAGAAAAAAAAGAGAAAAAAGGGAATTGCTTTGTTTTTTCTTCATTAAAACCCTTTGAGTAATAAATAACCGAGTGAGAAAAAATTGTATTGCTTTGATCAGAGATCATTTGACATAAAGAACTGTTTACATTTTCGTCGAAATATGTTTTCCTTCCTCTCGTTCTCTCTCAAATGTCTCATTTAATCAAATGAAGAAACGAAAACTCTGTACAATCTAGAGATGACTGACTATATCAATTTCTTGTATTTCGATCAAGATTGTAGACAGATGTCTAGTTGATCTGGCTTTTTATTTATCTAAACATTAGATAGATAGATAGATATCTGGAGAATTACGCCAATTTCTCATTGATCTTTTGGTGAGAAAAAAAAAGAACTATGACAGATAAGCAAATCTAATAAGGATAAACTCTCATGCTCGAATAGATTGAAAAAAATGAGCTCCATTGTTGATTTCAGGCTCTTTCTCATTTGCGTTTATACATCTGATGCCCAACGAACACAGTTGTTCCAAATTTGAAAGGAAAACAAAGAAAAAAAAGCAAATCAAATAGACACTATAAATATTATTCGTCTATTTTTTTGAATATTTTATGAGAATAGAAATCGATTCCGAACGAATTAATGATCAGAATCGAAATTCAATTAAGTTTATTGACGACATTTTGACACAAAAAATAATCAAATTAGTTCGTATGTGATATTTTCTCGGTTGAAAAATACGAATCTGTTTTCATTAGTAGAAAAGATAAAAATAACTCAAGAAAAAAATCAGAGTCATACTAAAAAAGACCAAAGATTTCGATCGATTCAATATTCGAATAAAAATCGTCAGTAAACCATCGAAAACAGTCATATTTGGATCAGGTTCTCGATGATCAATCGCAACACGATGCATTTGCCAATTATGCCAAAGAGTACCAATGCCAATGCCAACCGTTGATATAGGCAGAAGATTGAATAATTCTAAGCCACGAATTTCATATTGAATAGCTCGAGCATCTTGATCGGGAATTGTTCGATCGAGAAGAAGTCGTGGTAGATCAAATTGAACGCAAATCGGTCGGCCAATGCCAACTAAATCGCATGCATTCGAACGAATGGCATCATTCATACCGATTCGACTACGAAAACCACCGGTTACAATCAATGGTATCGATGTTAAATGTCGAACTTTAGCAGCAAATTCAATAAAATAAGCTTCACGTCGTCGTGTTCGTTCGGAACGATTTGCATCATTGACACCCATCATAACCGGTGCTTCGTATGTTCCACCAGAAATTTCAATAAAATCAAAACCACCATGTTCATTAATCCATCGGATTTGATCCTGTGCTTCATCTTCTGTCAAACCACCAGTACTAAAATCAGCTGAATTGAGTTTAACACCAATGGCAAATGTCGATGGAACCAATGCTCGAATACCATCAACAATACGAAATAGAAATTTCATACGATCTTTTGCCGTTGCACCGTATTCGTCCGTTCGTTGATTTGTTTTCGGTGAAAGGAAACTACTGACTAGATAACCATGACTACCGTGAATTTCAACGCCAGAAAAACCGGCTTTGCACATGATTTCAGCGGCATCAATGAATTTTTGTACGGCTTCATCGATATCTTCACGAGACATTTCCTTTGGTGTTCCGATGAGAAAACGTTGCACTGTTTTAGCAATAAAACCGTCTCCAATCGACATGGGAATTGGACTTGGAGCAATGGCTGGCTGTCGAAATGGTCGTTTGCCTATGGCTGATTGACGACCAGCATGACAAAGTTGTACAATAGCTGGCGTTCCGTGACTTTGACAAACGCTAGCATATTGTTTCCATTTATCTAAATCGATGTCATTTTTATTCGTAATCATTAAATCTGTCATGAGACCAGGATAACGTGCATCAACTTGTACATTTCCTGTTAAAATAAGTCCAAAGGAACTTTTTGCCCATTGTCCATATAAACGATAGATGTATTTGTTCGGTTGTTGATCACCGCTGCCAAGTGATTCTTCTAAAGCGGCTTTAATAATTCGATTTGCTAGTTTCAATCCGCATGGAAGTTGAAACGATTGTTCAATAGGCATATCATCTTGAGACATAGTTGACAAAATGAATGACTGATTCGTCTCTTATCTCTCTCGAAATATCACCATGTTTTGAATAGAATTGACTCGATCCTTTCTCAAATCTACTAGTATAGCGCCATCTTTATATACAATATATTTTTATTCAATTTAATTTGAGAAATTATACGAATACAACAATCGCGAGTTTATTATTTTCCATTACGACGTTGAAGCCAATTACCTGTTGCTTCCTTATGACGTTGAATGTCTGTTTCCGTTAAACAGCATAATTTGTCTTTGCCACAAACGGCTGTTGATTTTTCACATATATATGGAGTTTTACAACATCCATGGGTTAGTAATCCACCACAATGAGCTTTATATGAACTACATTTATCGTTACTTTTGTGTTTTCCACCAAAACCAAGAAAACTATTTATGAAAACAGAAAAAAAAAGATCTTTTTTTCTTTTTATTATAATGAATTGATTTTACCCGTCTATTTGTGTGATGAACAAACAACTAAGTAAAATACAGACGAACATGATTGTAAAGTATTTCATTTTGTTTTTGAAATGTTTTTATCTTTTTCTTCTCTGTATATATATCGATGACATTTTCATTCGAGGTACGTGTTAGATAAGAAGTCTTTTATTAATCGCTCGTGTTTGTTTACACGAACGAGAACGAGAAGAAGAAAAAAAAACATATTACAGCACATTTAATAGAATATATGTATTTTATTTGAGCTTAAATAATCATACAGATCTAACTAGATAGATTTTTATTTTTTTAAAGTGTAACAGTTTTGAGTTTATTATTTTCCACCACGAGCTGAAAGCCAATTACCTGATTCTTGCTTGTGACGTTGAATATCCGTTTCCGTTAAACAACATAATTTATCCTTGCCACAAACGGCTGTTGATTTTCCACATTTATATGGAGCTTTACAACATCCATTACTAAGTGTTCCACCGCAACGGCCTTTATATAAACTACATTTACCACTTTTATCTTTTTCAGACTTTTTCTTGCTGCCCGAACTGAAAAAACTATTGTAAAAATAAAAATCGTTTTTTTTAAATGTTTCTATCAATGAATCAAATCGATTTTACCCGTTTGTTTGCGCGATGAACAAACAACTAAGTAGAATAAGTAAGAACGTAATTGAAAAATATTTCATTTCGAACTCGACGAACAAACGTTTGCGAATACTTTTCTTTTCTTTTTTTTTTATTATCGACTCAATCTATTTCACTTATATAATATTCGATAAGACATAAAGTGCTATCGAATGTTTCAGATAAAAAAAAATTATTTATTAATCAAGTATTTGTTTACAAAAAGAAAAAAGAAACATTCACCCCCTAGACTTTTGTTTGTCGTAGATGACGAATAGTAGGCATAGGCGTTGATGGAACAGAACGATGAGTAGTGTGTTGTGTGGAAATTAAATTCGGTTTTGCATGCATCGTGATATCTTCGTCATCGAGTGAAGTACGTTTTACTTCGACAATCGATGATAAAAGAAACGAAATCACTGTAAATATGAGTACAAAAATAATACACGTATACGAGGCACCTAGATTAATATCGAAATTGTCTTGAATTTTTTCTAGAATCAATTCTAAATTCTTGGCAAATGAATAAATTTGTAATTCCGAATAGTATCGATGCATCGAATGAAAATAATACAGTGTTTCATATAAACGATGACGATTCTGTTCGATAAGAATGAAAATTAAGAAAACAATGATAATTAAATGAGAAATTATACTAAAAATACGTAAATATAAATCTTTCAATGGTACATGATAATCTGATGAACGAATAAAACTAATTATAAGAATGATAGCTTTCAACCAAAAGATAATAAATAATAATGTTGAAATAATATGAATATATTCAGGTTTTTGACAAATGCATTTATCTGACATAAGTGAAGGCGAATATATACAATCATAATGAGATTTTATCTGATGACAATGTTTGTAATTAGTTTGATTAACTAAAAGTAAGAGATTGAATCCACAAGTTTTCTCATGCATGCAATGTTTCATTAAACCAAATGAATGTACTAAACCGTGAGGATAGAGAAACTCAGTAAATTTATCAACTTCACCGAGTACTAATGGATCCATATGGTGATATTCGGTAATCAATGTTGATGATGATATTGCCGTACGTAATTGAATATATTTCCAATTGGGCAGAAAATATGCGATTAAACTTAGAATAAATGAAATTAAACTAAGAATAAGAGAGAAAAATACTAATTGACGAGCTTTTCCTTCATTCATTCAGATAATTATCTAGTAAAAAAAGAAAAAGAAAAAGAAAAAGAAAAAAAAAAGATGTGTGTGTCTGACAAATTGACAGGTGGCTTGTAAACTGATGGCACCGGATGTGTTAACTACATGTAGAGTCTGTTCAACGAATGGAGATGTTTCTTTTTCTTTGATTCAACATATTATTAAAGAGGAAAGAAAAAGAATAGAAGAGTCACGTCTTGTTAAATATCTTGATCAGAGATTAAAATCCATTATAATCTAGACGAGAACAAGAAGAAGAAAAGGTGTGACATTAAGATGACAAATGAGAATTGACATTGAATGATTTGTTTTCTCTTTCGCTTTGAGCGTTTGATAGAGAGCAAAGCGAAGAAGTATAAAAAAAAATAAAAAGAAAGAAAAACTTCGTCAGAATATACTATTGAGATTTGTAAATTGCTAACGATTAACGATGTGCGTGTGTCACACAATCAATTAATTATAACCAACATTTCCGAATATCGACCGGGAAAACTCGTTTTTTTTCTTCTTCTTTTCTACGATGATTATTATTTTTTGTTTCTCTCTACTCAATAGAGAAGTTCTTCTCAAGACGCAATAATAATCATAATTCATTGACATTTCTTCATTCTGAGCTGCTAAATGACAAACTATTATATATTTAGTTAACATGAAACACATTATTAATGTTAAAACATCCACACTTACCTGTGGCGACCTCTATTTGAAATGAAGAGGAGAAAAAAAACTATTCAGATACTCTTTCATGATTTTCTGTTCTAATTAGAAAAATCTCATTTATTTTAATTATTCGAAATTTTTGAGAAAAAAGTCTATGAAGCAAAAAGAAAATTCCTTTTTATGACAACGTTATAGTCAACTGACACATCCACACACACACACGAACGAACGAACTGATAAAAAAAACGAAATTTTTCATGACACACAAAAGATATGTCGTTTGCCACGGATAGTATCATCGTTCTAATCACTCAAGTGTGTAAATAAACACAAGGCTAAATCGATTTTCCCTGTTTTTAGCTTTTGATTTTTTATGCTAGTTGGACGTTTTTTCTTCGTCAACTTGGACAAATCTATGGCGTTCGAAATCGTTTTGTTATCTTTTCATTTGCCATTACATTTGCATTGAGTTGTCTTCTGTTTGAATTAATTATTTTCGAAATACTCGGATTTCTTCATCCAACGTAAGAATATCAAACAAATCAATGAAACCAAAAGACAAACAGAGATTTTCTCATTTAGATCTCGATATGTTCATTGGCAAATCGGTCTCTATTCAATGCTTGTTCTTTTAGTTTTTCTAATTCCATTTTATATTGCTTATTTACTACTAAACACAGTTCAAATCGGTAAAGATCAAATGAGATTTACAAAAAAAAGATCGAAATTTAAAAGTTTTGTATTAGTTCGAGATTTTCGTTTGGTGATTATATTCACGTTGATAACCTGGTGTTTTTATTTGTATTCATTCTGGAAATTAGGCGAACCATTTCCGATCAATAATCAGACTGATTGTTTTCGTATTGAACCTTACATAAGTCGTGTAGGGATCATCGGCGTTACAGCTATGGCGATTTTGAGTGGATTTGGGGGTATGATGATATGACATGTTCTATCAAAAAAAGTACGTCTCTTCTTCTTTTCTCATAGCTGTCAACTGTCCGTATACGTATATGACGTATTTTATGACGGTAGCTCGTTGTTTTTTTCTTTTTTGTCTGATATTTTATGTTGTACTTTAGCCTGTAACTGACGAAGATATTGCAAATGTAGACAAACGTTTAAAACAAGTTGTTGAAATAGTTAAACGAAAGAAAAAAGAACTCGATACATTGGTATTATACTCACGTTCGACTCATTGGAATATTTTACGACCGAAAGTATCCGAAAATGATATTCGACGAGATATATCCATATTCGAACAGATCTTTTGTCAATTGACAAATGATTTTACTCATTTACAAATTCTCAAACAACAAATTCAATTTTCGAAAACATTGAAAGGCAAATATTATCATGTATTGGGACATTTCTTTTCGTTATATTGTATTTGGAAAATTTTTATTTCGTTTATAAATATTGTTTTTAATCGAATTGGCAAAGGTAAAAACGAAATTTGAATGTGATCAAATAAGTTTTTTCTCTCATTTTTTCAGTTGATCCGGTGACAAATATGATTGAAATAACTGTACATTATTTTAATCAAGAATTCGATGTTCAATTTTGGTCACAATATGTTTCGTTTGTTCTCATTGGAATCATTGTTATAACGAGCATTCGAGGATTGTTAATAACTCTAACGAAAGTAGACGAAACGAGAATTTCTTTTGATTTAAAAATCAATAATATTTCTTTGATTAGTTTTTCTATTTTATATCAAGTACATGCTCATCGAATGTCATCTTTCTTTGTCTTGCACAATTAATGGTATAAGAAATCTTTTTTGTATGTATGAAGAAAAAATAGCTTTTGACTTTTTCGTTATTGTAGGGCATGTATTTGATCTCGTCTGTTCTTTTGATTCGAATGAGTATGCCGGCACAGTATCGGTAATTGATATTTAAAGGTTACTCGTGAAATTGCATCGTTTTTTTTTCTACGTTTTTAGAAAAATTATTTCACGTGTTCTTGGTAATATTGAATTTAATTTTTATCATCGATGGTTCGATTGGATTTTTCTAATATCAGCTTTAGTCAGTATTGGAGTATTGTATATCCATTACCGAACTTGTCAACAAATGGTTTCGATTGATGAGAAAGAGATAATTAAAAACAAATAGTACTAATATCGTTTTTTTTTGTACTCGTTTTCTTTTTAAATTAAAAAAATAAAAAGCTCTGTTTCTTCTCGGATTTATGATCATTCGACAGAAAATGATTTCTCTTTTAAAACTATCGATTATCTTTGCTTTGATTACAATTGTAACATCACTTCAATGTCCATTAGCAGAAGAACCTGATCGTGTTTTCGAATGCGTTGGATATGTTACAAGAGCTTTATATGGTGCCGCAACTCAAGGTTAGAAAACAAAGAGGATTTACGTTGAAATAATTAGCTGTTTCTAGATCTGGATGTATTGTGTTCGGCAGCGATAGATATGGTGAATTGTACGCAGCAACATTTAGGGGATTGTATAGCTGCTGAAGTAGATTTTCGAATGAGAAATAAAGCAAAAAATGATTTCTACCATTCGCATTATTAGGTTGGTCGAGCGGCGTTAAACGAAATTCAAACAATCTCGGAACATTGTTGTCCCGATAGAAATAACAATGAATGTCCTATTCGAGGTAGATTTCGATTGTGATTAAATCGAATTGCAACTTTGTTCTTCTTTCGATTAGATGAAATCTTAAATCGTCAACGCTGTTTTGCACTGGATTCATTAGTTACATTAGAAAATGGCAAACAAATGTCTATGGAAGAAGTACAAGTCGGTGATCGAGTTTTAGCTTATGATGACCGAACGAAACAAATCATTGTAACTGATGTATTAACAATGTTACATCGAGAAACGAATCAATTCAGTAGGCCACTTCATCCTTTTTTTTTCTTCAAAACAAAAACAAAAATTGTCGTTCAGCTTTATTCAAACAACTGACCACTGATTCTCGTCAACAATTGACTCTTACACCCAGTCATTTACTTCTAACAGACGTTCATGGTTATCTTATGGCAAAAGATATTCGTATTGGCATGAATGTGTTCGTTTTGAATTCGAATAATCATTCATTCACTCTTGAGACAATCACGAATATCGATACGATTGTTCGATTAGGTTTCATCGCTCCGTTAACCAACGAAGGAACATTGATTGTGAATAATATTGCGACATCATGCTATGCAACCGTTCATAATCATCAGCTAGCTCATCGAGTTTTATTGCCCATGCGATGGTGGTATCGATTATTTGGAGTATCGCATGTCTCGAAGGAAATCAATGGTATCCATTGGTTTCCAAAGACACTTTATAAATTGACAGAATTTTTTCTTCCTTCAATGTTTGATCAATAAAAAGAAGAAGAAGAAGAAGAAGAAGAAGAAGAAGAAGAAATGAACTGAAGTCGAGAAATTTTTACATTTTTAACGCGCGAGAAAGAAAGGTCATACACATGAAATACTTATTTAAATTCAATTATTTTCTCTTCGATTTACCTTATATAAATCGAACAATCGAATTATTTCCACCATGGACATATTTCATTTCGATTGGATCGTGTATTTTATATCTCATTCTAATTCGAACAGTTTTTCCTTTATATAAATCCAAATTTGCTCAACAATCATTTGCTATTGTTCATTATGGATTGTTATGTTTCTATTCATTAGTTGCATGTTTAACTGTTTTCTTTTACCTAATACAAACAAATGAAATCATTCATTGGTCAGAATTACTCTGTTCACCGATACCATCTTGGTTACGAATTCTATCGATTAGTTTTACTCTATCGAAGATCTGGGAATGGTTCGATACGGCTATTTTAATTGCTAAAGGACATTCATTATCAAAAATTGGCTTTCTTCATATTTATCATCATGCAACAACATTTGTTCTTTTTCTTAGCATAATGAATTTGCCTGGAAGTGAAAAAACAGGCATACTTTTCAATGGTTTTGTTCATGCATTGATGTACTATCATTTTGCATTTCGTTTACCGAAAATTTGCCGTCCTGTTATTACAACATTACAGATTATTCAATTGTTAACATCGATTTATATTTGGTATTCGATACCGAATATTTGTCATGAATACAAACATTTTCCTCGTGAGAATTTCTTCGAATATATACTTCCGTATACACTTGTGCCTGTTTATTGTTTATTTTTTTTCAAATTTTTTCTTCAACAATATTTGTTTGTATCGTCGAAAAAAATTGAATAAAAAATTAATTCAAACAGGATTGACATAGGACTCGTTTGCGAATTGTTTTTCGATATTTTTTCAGACTTTTTTCAAATTCTTTTTTGTATAAATTCGATGGTAAAACAAAGATAATAAATGTTAACATCGGCGGAATAAATGAAATTAAATAGCCGATTAAATAAAGCCACGGACTACTTTCCGATTTCATGCAACCACCTACGAATGAAACGATCAAACGAGGTAATGATAAAATCACTAAAACGAATGGTGCAATTAATAAATGACGATGCTTTTTTATTTGTATCCAGGGTGACTGATGATCTGATTGATCGTTTTCAATTGTTTGTTGTTGTTTTGCTAATAAACCAATGATGATCACTACAGATATGATATTCATTAGAAATGGAGTGAAAAAATGAATCATATGAATCAATTGATTCAAGATAAGTAACTCAGATGAATATGAAGCAATACACCAAATTCGTTTTTGTTCATCATT
>ERZ778020.2902-NODE-2902-length-11769-cov-3.671248_pt1 | contig 11769 bp, 15 predicted proteins | sample MGYA00375750_ERZ778020 | MGnify/ENA primary metagenome ERZ778020 (study PRJEB29350, sample SAMN05389818) | bioreactor metagenome | isolation source: Ammonium sulfate bioreactor | place: South Africa: University of Cape Town | collected 2014-03-17 ...
AGAGTGAACACTTTGATGAATCGTCTTTGAACGACATCTATACGATTTCGTTTTACTCAATAAACTTTTCTGGGCTCCACATTTTTCATGACCTGAAAAGTTCCATGTCTTTAATTGCATATTAATCCTCTCCTTCGAAGAGCCCATTTAAATAGACAATGGATGTGCCATATGCAATGTTGCGTCTGCTGTTATTACTATATCTATTCATATCAGTATTCATTTTATCTGATAGGAAAAAGTCTCATCACTCGTAAGTGACTACACAGCAGAAGAAGAAAAAAAAGCGAATAACGATGTTTTTTTATTAAAAATAAATTATTTATGCGAGTCTATCAGATTGATAGACATCGAATATTACTTGCTAATAAATCTAATTTATTTTATAGTGACAAACAAATCAATCACAATAAATTCTCGTTCGTGCATTTGATTCAATTAACATATATTATCTGTTCGATTACATCGTCTCGTCTTTCAAATATTATTACTATTTTCTAATCGGATGTTCTCAATCAACAAGCAAAGATAATTTATTTACAAATTTGATGACGATCACTTGCGATTTCTAACGATGCTTCGTAGTCGATCGATTATCTTTCGTTATACGATATTGATTCTTCTATTTCTAACAATTTATAAATCATTTTCAATATATTATTTTGATTTACCAGTTCAAATTCAAACAAGTCGTTCGATTTTATCATTATCAACTAAGATCAAACAAGAAATCGTTACGCCATCAATTAACAAAACTGCTCTTCGTCTCTATCGTCAATATGTGAAGAGAAAAAATCAAGAACAAACAATGTTAAATAAACATTTATTTTCATTAGCAAATACACAACATATATTGCTCGTTCAAGTTCATAAACGAGTTGTATATTTAAGAAAATTTATTGAAATGTTACATCAACTTGAAACAATCGAGAAAACTCTCGTTATATTCAGTCATGATTTTATTGATTCAGATATAAATCAATTGATTTTAAACATCACATTCGTTCCGGTGATACAAATATTCTATCCATTTTCGCAACAATTATATCCAAATGAATTTCCCGGTCTCGATCCTAATGATTGTCCACGTGATCTACCTAAGTACCAGTATGAAATCTTTCTTTTGACGAAAATAATAATTCTAGAATCCGATTTCGATCGTAGAGCTTTGGATAAGCGATGTAATAATGCTGCTCATCCTGATCGATATGGTCACTATCGAGAAGTGTCGATTGTTCAAATAAAACATCATTGGTGGTGGAAAGTAAATGCGTATTTGAATAAAAATGAAATTGTTTTGTTTTTGTTTTTTTCGCTTAAGTTAAATTTTGTTTTTAATTCAATTGAAATCCTTCGAAATCGTACCGACGGTTTATTATTATTGCTGGAAGAAGATTTTTATTTGTCACCTGATGCACTCGTTTTTCTTCGGAAAATGGAAGCTGCAAAGTCGAAGTTCGTTTTTATGATTTTTTCTTGTTTTTTTTTTAAAGTTTTCTCTCATTGATTTAGAATCTGTCCCGAATGTTTATTTTACACATTAGGTAATCTTGAAAAATCCGGTCGACACTTTCCTAAACTCGGTTCCAAAGTATAGATCTTTGATTTAAAATCCGATTTACATACTGATGTGTGTGTTTTTAAGGTCTCAATTGCCTATTGGCATGCTCGATACAATCTCGGCATGACAGTGACACATTCCATATGGAAATTACTCGTTAAATACGCCGAAGAATTCTGTACAATTGACGATTACAATTGGGATTGGTCACTTGTTTATTTAGTTCAAAAACGTTTTCAATTTCCGCGTGTCTTATGGTCGAGTGCAACACGTTTAATTCATCTCGGTTCATGGTAAACAGAGGAGATACAAGTTTTGTTGAATATTGAGAATGTTTATTTAGCGGTACACATCATCTAAAATCGTGCTCGAGTGAATCAAACGTTGCTCGATGGACTGAAACCGAGAAATTCTATCAGCAACATCGAAAATATCTATTCCCAACTGATTCTTTATCATTACATCTAAAATATGATGCTCAGCGGTTATTTAAACAACCCAATGGCGGCTGGTCGGACCTACGTGATCAACAATTATGTCTTTCGTTTGCTATTCAAGATAGAAGCAATTCCTCTTTGATTAAAACATAAAATTTTGTTTTGTTTTTGAATCTCAGTGATTTTTCAATGCATAAATTATTTGATATAGGTATATACTAGGAAAGACTAAATATGGCATTGTCAGATTATTTTCTTTTGTTTCTGTTTGAATGGAAATTCCTCTTATAAGTCGATCCGTTTCTTTGTTTTCAGATTTATTTAAACGTTTGCTATCATGGTACGAATAGATTTTTCGATTTCTGAGGATTAAAAATGAAAAAAAAATACCGCGCTTAGGTTCGATGTTGGTCGATGAGTAAACAAATCGATGATCCGCAAGACGAGAACATCGCTGAAGAACTCGATACAGCGACGTTATGCGCTCGTTCAGGCGTTGAAATTTGGTATTTTCATCCGGATCAAATCGTTAGTGAACATGAAAGTCCTGCATTGATTAAATTAAAACACGATCGAGGGTAAAAAAGATTAAAAAAAAGGAAGATATCAATTGTTTTGTTGAACGAATTAGATATACATATGAAGATGAAATTAAAATTGAATCATCGATGGAAAATTACGAAGAAAAATTGAAGATATTCTTTGCTGAACATCTTCATTCCGATGAAGAAATTCGTTTAATTTTAGAAGGTTCAGGTTTTTTCGATGTACGTGATAGTGACGATCAATGGATGAGAATTCATGTTTTTGCTGGTGATCTCGTCATTTTACCAGCTGGTTAGTTTGAAGAAAACGAAATTATGAATTTCATATTTATATACTTCAGGTATTTATCATCGATTTATTCCGGATAAACAGAATTACATTCGTGCTCGTCGTTTGTTCGTCGGTGAACCTGTTTGGACACCGATCAATCGTCCTATTGGCGACGCTCATCCATCTCGTAAAGCTTATGTCGAACATCTTTATCGAAATGGAGCAATCGATACAAACAAAAATGCTGCTGATGCAATGTCATAGATGGCAAACGCAAACTTTTTATAATCTGATTTTTATTGAAAATAAAAAAGGATTAGTTCGGAATGTACGGTCATGGTTCAGATAAAATACCGCAAACCATATTTGCCGGAAGAGCTTTATCTAGAAAATGAATTCAAATAGATGAATATTTCGCGTTTATTCTTTTCCTATGAAAAATCTCACCGATTTGATGTGGATAGGCGAGTTTGAGTTCTTTCATAAATCGAGTAAAATCTTCTTGAGATTTCGTTAAACGTGTATTGAAACGTTTTTCTTCGCCGACTGTTGAACTTGTTTGACCGGTATAATCATGTCCCGGATAGACAGTAAAATGCTCAGGTAATGTGAAGATTTGTTTATGAATCGAATGATAGAGTTTCTCGGAACTACCTTGTTGAAAATCAGTTCGACCACAACCTCGAATTAACAAACTATCGCCTGTAAAAACACTGCCGCCATCATGCCAAACGTATGTCATGCAACCTAGGATAGGAAAAGAAAAGATTCGAACTCGAACTCGAATATGATCGTACCGTTTGTATGGCCAGGTGTTGCTCGACATTCGAGTTTCAACGGTTGACTTTTGTTGCCAATTTCAATGACATCACCATCGTTGATGAGAACATCACCCTTGGCACCACTTACTTTCGCAATAACACTTTTACAGCCGGGTAATAAGGCTTTGAGACGGCCACTTCCGGTTATATGATCAGCATGAACATGTGTATTAACTAAGAATTAAGATAATCAATAAATCGAATTATTTACGTTTTGTTTATCATCAAACATACTTGCATAGCGAAGATTTAAGCCGAGTTGTTTGAGTAGTTGCACATCTCGTGCGACTGTTGTTATAACCGGATCAATTATTACAGCTTCTCCGGTTTTTCCATCGGCTACAATGTACGTATACGTCGATGTCGTTTGTTCGAATAACTTCAAGCAAAAAAGCGTTTTTCGATAAAATTAATTTTTCAAAATTTACTTGTCGAACAAACGAACCATTCGATAAGGCTCTTGCCGATGCTAAATGAACAGTATTCGGCAAACGAATCAGCTGTTTTATTGAGCGAGACAACATCTGAAAAAGCCGTGCATCGTTTTCATTGTCCTCATGTTCGTCAATGCGTTTGCGCGCTTGTGCGTGTGTGTGCACACATCACGTAGACAGACTCGTTTTTCGGCAAGTACGAGAGTAAAACACGAGTCATAGACAGAGAACGAACGAACACGATCGACTTTCGTCAGTCAACGTCGCTAACATAACCGAGTAGTAGTGATGAAGAAAAAAGAGACAGACGTACAAGCGCGCAGCACCAACCGACGACGAGCGAACGAGCCGTCGTTGCAACCACCGACTCGTCGGTTGTCGTTGTCGTCGTCGTCGTCGTGTTTCATTCAGTCCGTCATCATTCATTTCTCTTCTTTCCCTCTTCCATCGAGCAAGCAAACGCGCACACATACGGCGCTCGTCGCACGTCTCTCGTTGTCAACTGCTTTGCATCGGACTTTTACTTCACGTAATTCGCACAATGGCTACTCTTGTCAATTCGAATTCATCATCGAAAGTCATTCGAATACAAGACGACGAGAAAGAACTGTTATTTCGTTTGCGTGAAATCTATGGTTCGTTGATTTTTTAGTCATTTGACAGAACAATCATTTGAGAATTTTTTCTAGGAAATGATTATAAGAAATACGGAGAATATATCCGAAGAGAAAATAATGTCCCGTTGACGATCAAGAAAATCTATAAATTACTCGACGAACGAAAAGCTTATCGACGAATTTCTGATTATTTTCATCGAGAACGGTATGAACTCGTGTTGTTTTTTTGTTCTGTTTAAAAATGTGAATGAGATTGAAATTTAAAAAAAAAGATAATAGCGGAAAGTTTGCTGGTTTTGATTAAGAAGATTTTGTCGACGGCGAAGAGTGAAGAACGAAGAATTTTTAAGAGAGATACTGAGAGTCGATTTCAATTTTGAAAAAAAAACTGAGAAAGAAGAAAAAAGAAAGAAAGAGAACAAAAAACTATCTCGCATAAAAATCTTTTTCTTCTCAGTGCCGCAAAAAAAGCTAAAGAACCGAATTCGAATGGTCTATACACGCGTTCGACGAATCGTGGCATTACTCAAGTGCCGGAACAGCTCTCTCTCAATCTCGATCACGACATGGACGATGACGACGACATCGATCATGATCAACGACAACCATTGAGTCCAACAGTAACCAACGCCAGTGATGAACAAAACGATTTAAATCTTCTCATAACCGATGACGACGAACAACAACAACAACAGAATCAAACGCAATCAATGATCAACTCGATACATCAAAGAAAACGAATGGCACCGTTGACGAGTCACCGACGACCACCGCCACCGCCTTCGTCGTCCTCATCGGGAATGTCGTCGACTATGAATGAAAAATCCGATCTTCTGTCTGTTCGAGCGCATTTAGAAAAAGGTAAAACGAAACGACAATGACGAATAATAATTTCGTGTCATTGATTTAGCTCTGAATGAACTCGATCGAACGATTGTTTCGAAAGGTTCGTCATTTCTCGATGATGAAACACATCGAACACTTTCGTTGAAATCAAATTTGCTCACAAATGGTCATCGTCATTCGAAATTAGATGATATCGTTCGTACACTATCGAATGTCGTTAATCAACAACAAGAAAATGCTCGTTTAATTATCGAAGAATCGTCGGTTTTGTTAGACGATGCTGATCAACAACAAAAAGACGACAAACAATCACTAAACTCAGTTCTTTCGAGCCAAGAATCGATTAAAAACGTTCTAGACCGATTAAATGCTCTTGTCGATCGGGGTAATTCGATTTATGATCGAATCGAAAGTATTCTATCTGAATTTTGACGTTTTTCTTTTCTTTCTTCTTACACAACACTACCAGAGAATTGTACAGACAAAAGAAAACAAGGAGAAAAATATTCTTTGTTTTTGATTTTACTCGTGTTTGTTTTCATTTTCGCTCGTATACAAATATGAAGATCAGTTTACATATACATACAAAACAAAACGGAGAGGATATATAATCACAAAAACATTTTGTGTGTGCATATTGATTTGTTAAGACGACTCGTTTTCTTTTTTTTTTATATACGACTACCTTCAATGTTCGAATTTGTTTTGTTTCTAAATATATAATTTAATCAATTCATCACTAACAGCCGACGGTGTTAGTGGGCCAATATCTGTAAATAGAAGAGTTATGTAAGCTGGCGGTGTGTAATCGACAAGTGGATGTTCAGTGAGAAGATTTGTTTCTCCAAGTCGAGCGATTGTCGATGATTTGTATTTGAAATGATTCGGTAGATCTCGATTGTTCAATGGATAAAATCGAACGAATTTAAATGACTCAGCTGCAACATACAACGGTTTGTTCATTTCACGAGCAGCTATGGCTAAATTAAACGAGCCGATTTTGTTAATAATACCTCCACTTTCGACGACAGCTTCAGCTCCAATGAGAACGAAGTTGATTTGTTCCATCATTGATGCAACACTTGCATCGAGTATGCAGACTGAAGGAATGCCGATGGCTTCTAGTTCATCACGCATTTTCAGTCCGCTTTTGTCCGGTTCGGATTCAGTGACGAACACTTTGAAACGTGCAAAATTCGATGCATACCGAAGCAAGGCGAGTACGACACGTGAGTATGAATGCGTTAGAATAGCGCTGCCGTCGACAATGAATTGTTGACTGTATTCGGATATTCGTTGTCGAGAGAGTAACGTTCGTTGAAGAAAAACTTCGCCTCGAACGATTAGTTTTCGTTTACATTCGTCGATAGCATATGTATCAAGTTTAGCTAAAGTTATAAAACGTAGAAATAGATCACAACCTGATTTTAAACTCGGAATCGAGGAATCAGTTTGAGTTGTGAGTATATTGATGCTAGATTTTAATTCATGAACAAGTTCACTGAGTGTTCCGGCGGAAGAACGTTTGATAACATCGAGTAATGTACGAATAGCAATCGTTGCGATTGATAATCTAGTTAATTAAATAGCAACATTCAAGTTTACTTTTGTCCTCAAACGAATTCTTACTCAGGTTCTTCTCGTCGAGTTCTGGAGAAATAATCGAGTACGGCAGTTTTAGCCATAATATCAGGCGAATGAAGAGATGCGTATGTAGATTCGTTCGACATCTGAAATAGATGGATGATGCAAGACATTCGAATGACATCATTCGAAAGAAAAGAAAGAAGAAATCGATGACAAGTAGATTATTACTATTTGATTTGACTTTTCTTATCAATTCAGTAAATACATAAAAAACATGCATTTCGAATATGGATGAAAACCAAACGACATTGGATTTGCTCGATAAAATTCGTAAATGTCCATCGGCAGAATACATCGGCTCGATGCCGTTATCACTTCAAGTCAGTTGAAAACGAAAATTCAGCGAATTTTTCACGATCACTTTTTCTTCTCAGGCTTGTCGATTTTATTTGCCGTTTGACTTGAAACTCTTAGAACATCTAAGGCCATTGGAATATTTGAGTAAATATTGTTGGTTATCATCACGTCGACAGTATCAATTCAAACGTGTATTTGATAAATATCAAAATAAATTCTATTTATTCGATTCATCGAATTTATATTTATCATTGAAAGATCTTCATAAGGACAATCTCACATTGGAATATTTCGATGTTCTTTGTCGATCGATTGGATTGAATGATGAAGATATTCAATTAACATTTTCAACTTATGCAGGAATCGCTGGTTTATCTGAAAGAATTTTATATAAACATCAAGATGATGAACAAACAGCACGAGATTCAGTTGAAATCTGTGATTTTTATAGTTTAGATAGAAAACTTAATGGATTAGAGATTAGTCAAGCAATGAGACAATTACTAAATATACTACAAAAAAAATAATCTGATCAAAGTGCCCATTCGTCGTCGTCATCATCATCGCCGGCGGTGATATTCTCTTCGTCACGATGTCCCACTAGAAGAAAATGAAAAAAAGAACGAAATTTAATAAAAAGTTTTGTTTTCGTACTGATGTCAATGCGACGGTTGATTAGTAGCATTCGAATATTCTCTTCGAGAGTTTGGGATTGAATCGTATTTTCATCGATTGTTTGTTCGGTTACCGGCTGAAATAACAACGGATTACGGATGATTGAGAAAGAAATAGTCGTACTTTGAGTTTGGCTTTTTGAAAATTAATAATTTCGTTGTGTAGATCCGAATGTTCTGCAATTGGCGATTGAACATGTTCGAGAAAATTCGTTGGTAATGACAGAGGAAGAGGAGGAGGAGGTGGTGGCGGTGGGGCTCGAGAGGTTTTTCCTGAATGTTGTGTAGAATTTGTTTGTAAATGAGTTGGTTTAGGTGCTACAGGTGGTGGAATTGGCTTTTTGACAATTGTAGTCGTAGGTATATTCGATGTATCTTGAAGATATGATCGATTGATTGGCATTTGATGGTAAATAGCGATAGGCAGTGAGATATCTTGATGTGGAAGTCGAGGAAGATTGATTTCCGGTGAGATGTTTTCGTTGTTCGGTTCTAGAGAACGACGAGAGAATTTCTAATGAATAAATTCGATGAAATTTACGGAAAAGTTTTGCAAGACCAACGGTTGTATTGGCTGTCTGTCGAAGGTAAGTTTTTTCCTCAGGTGAAATCTTCAAATTTTGCAAAACATCTTCGAACAGTTGCTGTTTCGATTGATCATTGACGAAACTCTAACGAACAAAAAACAAAATCGAAATAAATAAAAACGTTTTACTTTCGATTTTTCTCGTACTTTATCTTGTGAAACCTTCATTATATGTTCGAAACTATTTTCGACAGGTTTCGATATAACTAAATGTTTTTTCTTCAAAATTTCCTTTCGTTTTTTATCATTCACAATTGGAGTTTTAATCGTAGCATTTGCCGATTGTTGTCGAGCTCTGATTTGCCGTTGAGATTGTGTTCCATTGACTAATCCCGAAAATTTATTCGCTTCATTCAAATCAACAAAATTTATTCCCACTCGACACTTCTAAACAAATAATTCGATCGATCGATCTCAAAAACGAATGTCATGCTAGCCAACCGACCTCTCCATCGAATGTATAGAAAATATCACAGTATTTTTCGAGCTTCAATGGCACAGAAACTGTTTCTTCGTAGAGAATTGTTTTTAACTTAAAAAGAAAAATGATTCGGAATTAAAAATGATGAAATATTTTGTTTTCATACTTGGAGATTGTATAGACGAAATGAATACGATCGTCGAGTATAATCTTTAACAAAACACAGAGCACCACAAGCGTGTTTTCTCCAGGCACCATTCGTTCCATAAAGAATCTGAGCAACAGCAGTAGCTAATGTCTAAACAACGAAACGATTTTGTTGTTAATTTGTTAGAAAACGTTTTTCTTACGACGGTATCTGGCTCGAAAAGTTTGAAAAGACAATCATGTTCATTCTCAGTCAGATTTCTCGATGTTTGATGTGTTGGACGTGTTGTTAAACCTTGAGAATCAGTCTTTGTAAGATTCATGGACGGTAGCTTTTGACAAATCAAAGGCAGTCTGATGAATGTACCCAATTGCAAAAATAGATCAAAATATCTTGAGTATGAGTAATATGAGGAAAATAATAAATACAGTTGGTAAAAAATGTCTTTTTTTAAATTTCAGTTCAATTAATTCGAAAATAAATTCGGAATTTTTTATGAAAAATAAATAAAATTATGTAACAATAGATAGTATGAATAAAGCTTCCTAGATGTCACTAGAGACAAAACGAGCACGATTCTGATGAGAACGAACAATATTTCATCATCATTTATATAGAATCTCATCTGTGATTTTAGTAGTCACGTAAATAAATATTCATGATGCAAGATTAAAGTAGGAAGTTACATGTTTTTGAATGTCGGTAGTGGAAAAATCATGTGTATTTATTATTGATCTCTGACTAGCACACAATCGTGATCTCTGCTTACAAGGTCTCGTCGGTCATATTGACTTTTATGAATGTCCTTTTTTTTGGTAATTCAGGTCAATAGAAATCTGTTGTTAAAATATTGATCAACATTATATTTATATTAAGAGAATATTTTGTTTTTTTTATCTATTTGAATAACATATTGAGAAAAGAAAAAACGAACAACTATACGTGCAATAAAAGATAAAATTCGAAATAAATATCGCTCAGTTTTGTCTAGGCAATGCGTGTGTGTATGTATGTTTTTTTGTTTAAAAAGAAAAGAAAATGAACAAAGATAATCGATCTTATATGTCCTATTGTTTTCTATTGAGTCTTTGTTTGTACATATAAGCCAGAGATCTACATGTCGCATAGATAATATCTCGTCGTGATGTTCCGCCCATAGTTTCATGCCAATCTTCCGGATTAATCAATGGATTTTGCGAATGAAGTACTTCTCCGACTGTAACCATGTACCCACTCCATTTTAATGGATAATCAACAGGCGTACGATCACGTGCTTGATAAACATATTCAATTGGTATCGGTATGGCTTGAGTAAATAAATGTAATTCAATCGAATTCAATGGATCAGATAGAAGAACATAACCAAGATCGAAGTACATGTCGGGAACGAGTTCAGCAATGAAGTTTTCAATTGAAACGATACATTGATCTTGTCGAACGACATTTTGACGACGGAGATTTTCAATACGTTGTTGAGCCCCTAAATATCATCAAATACTGGAATAGTGGCAAAGATTTTCGAGTTTTAAATGTACCTTTGAAACCAGCTTCGAAACCGACTGGTTGTGGAGCAACATTCGATTGAACACCCTGAAGAAATAGGCTCGTTGAGCAAGTTTAGTTCGAAGAAAAATTGTTTCTTACAATGCCTTGCGTTGTAGCACGACCAAATACATGTGTAAATGCGTCACGTACAGGCGTAAGTTTAACATCTTTAGCCGATGTAACAACGATATGAACTTCATTTCCTGGTTCTACGAAAAACTCAAAATAATTGCAAAAACAAAATGAATGAATGAATACATACGAATGTATTGTTTCATTTGAGGATCGACAGTAGTAATAACAGTTTCAAGACCAGTCTGAAAAGAGATCATATTTGTTGAATGGAATTAGTTTTGATGATTGTTGAATTTACTTTGGCTTTTTCAACGACTGTTGCAAGCATTTTATTGTTACTAATCCAGCCCCAAATTCCAGCTTGATTGCCGTTGGATGGATCATTGGGTTGCTGATCGTATCCTGTTGGTGTCGGTGGATAATTCGACCAAGGTGCAGGATTTGGCTCTCCTATTCGACGAGAAAAAAGAGTTTGATTATAAAGTTTTTTCTCTTCGTTCAAATAAACCTGGTGGTTGATAAGATGGAGTATAGATATTTGTATCAGCTCTATTGAAAATGGAAAGAAAGAATTTTTTATTTTATTTTTTTTTTTTAAATAAAAATATTTACACCGAATAAACATTAGGCGTTGTTGAATTGGTAACAGGCGGTGGAACGAATAGATTACTTGTAAGTGGTTGAGTTGATAACGACGATTGTTGCTGTTGTTGTTGTTGTTGTTGTTGAAAGTTTAGTGGTGGAGGTAATTGTTGAGGTTGAAGTGGAGCTTGAGATGTTGGCATACTCGGGTAGATACGTTCAGTTAGTGAGGCTCGAGCCGAATATGGATTTGCAGAAGCTA